>Ga0208894_1000219_pt1 | contig 49759 bp, 38 predicted proteins | sample ETNtaG_12_FD_185752 | JGI IMG/M metagenome (GOLD analysis project Ga0208894, IMG submission 185752) | Marine microbial and viral communities from oxygen minimum zone, Eastern Pacific Ocean - ETNP201306SV49 (SPAdes) (version 2) | ecosystem: Environmental > Aquatic > Marine > Oceanic ...
CTTAGGAGGAAGTCGTGGTGGCAGGTCACAGTCCAATGGTATCGCTCAGAATTCCCGAAGATCACTTGCTTGAACTCGAGCGCAGGGTCGGATTCGATGGGATGCGAAATAGGTCTGATGTGATTCGTGATGCTGTTCGAAAGTACCTTTCAACGCCAGATTTTTCCTCCGGCACTCGCGTCGAGGTCGATCTTGGTCCCGATCTGTCTGCACGTTTGGAAGACTTCTGTCGAATCCACGGCGAGCAGCCGGATGTGGTTCTGAGATATGCGACGCGTGAGCATATTGCTCGCGCAGCGGCTGATGGCGCTACTGTCGGTGCCTTACTGAAAATGCGACTAGAAGAGTTGCGTAATCGGGAAAATGGCTCGATTGAAGAATGAGGTGAGAGACTTTGGGTGAGAATGGGATGCACTCGAAAAATGCGGGGGGGCGGCAAAGTCGCCCCTCCGCGCCACACCATATTAATGCAAAACTTACAGTTGGATTTAGCGGACTAAGACGACGCGCTGTCCAATCAAACGCAGTTGGATACAGCCCTCGAGAAGCCCCTAGGCCAACTAGGCCGGATTTGTCTACAAGAGGGCGTCATCACGACCTTGAGAATCGTGAAAAATGAACAATCACACACACACCGTCCCGCCCATTTCGGGCGGGACACCCTGAATTGTCTTGCTGAACCTTGATGATAGGGACGCCTAATCAGACACCATGGCGGTGGACATCTCGGACCTAGCTCGGTTTGAGAGATTGACTCCTTTTAGAGTTCGAGACGTTTTGCTTGTAGCCAGTCCATTCGACCATTATTTGCTTGAAGAATCCGGATACCTTGCTGAAATAATGCGACAAGAATACACTGAATTAAACCTCTCTCAAGCACCACGGATGATACACAGCCCAGATGCAAGAGATGCTTTGCATGTTCTACGAAACAGAAGTATTGACCTTGTAATCACAATGGCTAGAGTTGGGGCGATGGACGCTTACATCTTTGGAAAAGAGGCAAAGAGAATTAATCCAGATTTGCCTGTTGTGATGCTAAGTCATAATACTAGGGAATTGGCCACTCTACATACTGATGATGGAATTGATCGAATATTTGTTTGGACAGGAGATAGTCGTATCCTTCTTTCAATCTGTAAATTGGTTGAAGATGAGAAGAATGTCGAAAACGACGTTAATGAAGGCGATGTTCAAGTCATACTTCTAGTCGAAGATAGTAGACGTTTCTACTCCTCCTACTTACCTCTGCTTTACACACAACTCGTTAAACAAACTATCAGACTCATGGGTGAAGGAGGTAATCTGTACGAGAAATTACTAAGATTACGCGCACGGGCAAAAATATTGCTTGCATCAGATTACCCCGCTGCTCAGAAAATATTTGATAAATATCACAATAATATCATTGGAATATTTACTGATGGGAAATTTCCTGAACCAGAGGACGGGAGAGATGCCGCAGGTCTAAAATTAGTCAAATATGCCAGAGAACGACATTCTAATCTGCCAATTCTTTTCCAATCAAAGAATATCGAATTAAGAGAAGATGCCGAGGCTCTTAATGTGAGATTCCTACACAAGGAAGATCCAAAACTATATGCAAGAATTGCAGAATTCATGCTACAAAAAATGAGTTTTGGAGATTTCATCTTCAGACTACCGGACGGTTCTGAGATTGGACGTTCCTCCACTCTTGGTGAATTAATTGATGAATTAGCAAAGATTCCTGTTGACTCTGTTGAGTACCACGCTCAACGCAATCATTTCTCACATTGGCTGCGAACTCGTACTGAGTTTACTTTGGCTTCAAAACTGCGACCTATGACAATGTCAGATTTTTCTTCAACAGAAGATACACGAAATTTTATCATCAATTCAATAAAATCACACTTAATACAAGTTCGCTCACGAACTATTCACGACCACAATTCAAAACGAAGAGATGTTGGATTCCAGAGAATCGGACGTGGAAGTCTAGGAGGGAAGGGGCGTGGGCTTGCCTTTTTCTTCACTAGGATGCCTGATTTAGGACTACAAGAAGAGTTTGATGAAGTAGAATTCATCGTACCAAGGTCTGTTGTGCTTGCTACAGATATTTTTGAAAATTTTATTGAAAGAAATTCATTATCGAATTATATTCATGAGGAACACTCCGATTCGGTAGTAAATTCAGCATTCCTTGCAGGTACTTTCAGCGACGAGGTATTGGATGAATTGAAAGGATTGCTTTCCCACTTCACATGGCCATTAGCAATTCGTTCATCGAGTCTGTTGGAAGATGCAAGTCACCAACCTTTTGCAGGAGTTTACGCCACTCACATGATAGCAAATAATCACGAGGAAATTGAAACGAGGCTGTTGAGACTGCAAGAGGCAATAAAATTGGTATTTGCCTCAACATACCACCGTAGTTCCAAAGCGTATGTTACAGCGACCGCAAATAGTATTGAAGAAGAAAGAATGGCTGTGGTAATCCAAGAACTAGTTGGAAGAGAAATTAATGGTCACTTCTACCCACATATTTCTGGTACTGCTCGCTCACGAAACCATTACCCAGTGGATCCACTGAAAGCCGAAGATGGAATTGCTGCAGTTTGTATAGGACTTGGTCGTCAAGTGGCTTCAGGTGAAAAATGTCTGAGATTCAGCCCCGGTCAACCAAAACGAATTCATCAGTTTCACAGTACAAATTCGATGTTAGATACTTCTCAAACAACTTTCTGGGCAATACCTATGGGGGCTTCGGATGCACCATTATCTGCTGATGAAGCCGAGAATCTAGTACAACTCACCCTAACAGAAGCCGAAGAAGACGGAAGGCTGAGCCTGGTCGGTTCTACATACATTGTGTCAGATGATAGAGTTGTTGATTCAATAAAGCCTCAAGGCGGACCAAGGGTTGTCACATTTGCACCAATCCTCAAATATTCAAGAGTACCTCTGGCAGAAATCTTGAATCATGTGCTGACTTCTTGTGAATCATATCTTAACTCTCCTGTTGAGATTGAATTCGCGTTCATTATAGATGAAGATAGTTCAAGGCAAATTTTTGCTATTCTTCAAGTTAGGCCTATATTAGAGGAATCTGTTGATATTGACATCGACATGAGCGAAGTCAATAAAGACGAAGCTATTTGCATGAGTAGTAAATCGTTAGGAAATGGAGTGATTGATGACATCCAAGACGTCGTCTATATCCATCCAAATCGTCTTGATAGAATGAAAACTGCTGATTTAACTGACCATATCGAGGCTTTAGATGCAGAATTACGTGCCGCAGGCAGGTCGTATCTTCTGATAGGCCCTGGTCGTTGGGGTTCATCCGACCCATCATTGGGAATACCTGTCTCTTGGGATCAGATAAGTGGAGCGAAAGCAATTGTTGAAGTCCCAATGTCAGACATTCATGTAGAGCCATCACAAGGAACTCATTTCTTCCAGAATATCGTTAGTTTCCATATCGGATACCTGACAATAACTGCAGATGATTATCTTGATTTTGAATGGCTTGATGATAATGACCCTAGTAAAGAGATTGGTCCCTTACGCCATATTGAATTGAAATCCCCTCTGAAGGTGGTTCTAGATAGTAGAGATTCTGAAGCAATAGTGTTGAGATGAGGCCAATCTTCTTGGTGGGCCGATTCACAGGATGTATTCCATGAGCGGTGATTCAACGGACTCCGTACTGAGATACTTTGCTCATAGCGAAGTCCGGCCATCACAAATTGACATGGTCAAAGATGGGATGGATGCGCTACTTGGCGATGGTTTCCTATTGGCTTCTGCACCCACTGGAATCGGTAAGACGGCCGCAGCCTTGGCTAGTGCTATCGCGGCACAAAGAACATCTACTGAACACCTAAGAATACTATTTCTGACTGGACGACAGTCTCAACATAAGATAGTAGTTGACACCATTAACAAAATCAATCAGCAAATGCCTAACAACGAAGGAACACTACGCCTCGTCGACCTGATTGGCAGAGAAGGAATGTGCCGCAATGTTGACCGAATGAGTGGAAAATGTGATTGTGAAGAGGATCTTGATGGAAATTTGCGTGAAGAGCTTCGTGCCGATGTAAGAAGCCAAATGTTTCGTCAATCAATGCATGTCGATGATATAATCAGAGTTTCAAGACAAGTCAAACTATGTCCATGGGCTACTGCAAGAGATGCCGCGAAATCTTGCGACATTCTAGTCTGCGATTATAATCATGTATTCATTGAGAATGTCCGCAAAGCATCTCTGCCTTCTATGGGTATAGAACTAGAAAATTGTATATTGATTGTTGACGAGGCTCACAATCTTCCTGATCGAGTTAGAAATGGTTTGGAACGTCGAGCAATAGCAAAAATATTCCGGGATTCAAGATTTGAAGTTCAAGAACACCTCGAAAGAGAGCAGGGACGTGCTTCTCAATCGGCAGAAGAAACAGGGCTTGATGAAATAGAATGGGCTGAAAAAGCCTTGAAACGCTTAGAGAATGATATGCCAAGTTGGTTCTCTGCAAGAGAAAAAGAGTTGTCCCGCTCTGATTCTAATGATATGCGAATAGAAACTACAAGTCTGCTTGATGAAATCGATGCAATACTTAATGAATCAATTGAAGAGACTAATTCTATCCCTTACTCTAGTTTACGTAGATTGGTTAAACAATTATTTCTTGTTAAAGTAGAGAGTAGCGAAGATGATGATAACGAGAAAGAAACAAGCTGTGAAAGACTTGGGGCATTGATAGCCACATGTGATGAATACAAAGACTCCCCTGCTCTAGTTCTTGTCTTTGATAAGATTCTAGATGAACCTAGAGTCAGGAGTTTTCTATTAGATCCAGGAGTAATTTCAGGTGAATTATTTGGAATATGCAGAGGGTCAATATTGATGTCAGGGACACTATTCCCACCCAAAATGTACGCTGATTTACTAAGAATCCCTAATGATAGACCTTTGATAATCAAAGAGTATTCATCCCCATTCCTATCTGAGCGAAGACCCGTACTTATCGCACAGAATGCAACTTCTAGATATACAGAAAGAGGATTTCAAAATACTGAAAATATTCGAAACCATATTGCAGAAGTTATTCGCAATACCCCAGGTCACGTTGCATTGTTCGCACAGAGCTATGCTATGCTTAAACAAATTCTCGAAGATGATAATTGGATTCCTTGGGGAGTAAGAACGGAAGAAGAAAGAGCACGAATGTCAAAAAGAGATATTGGTGAGATGATTCAACGTCTATATCAACGCCGGAGAACCAAAGATAGAGTCCTAATTTGTGGTGTCCTTTCAGGTAAATTAGCGGAAGGAGTCGACTATCCTGAGAATATCCTTGACGCTGTTATCTGTGTAGGACTCCCAGTTCCACCACCTAGTGCTAGACAAGATGCTCTGAGAGAATATTGTGTGGATAAATTTGGTAGAGATTTAGCAGGACGATATTCAAGCCATCAGCCGGCAGTAAACAGTTTACTACAAGCAATCGGTCGCCCTATTAGAAAGGCAGAAGACCGGGCATTGGTGGTGATTCTGGAAAAAAGAGTTTTACAACGACCCTACAAATTCTGTGTGCCTGAATCTCTACAAGTAATGAAAACACCTGACTCTGAAAGAACTGCTCGACTCACTAAGAGATTCTTTGAGCGATTTCCAGATCCTGCAATAGAACCTTCATGAAGCAATGGTTCATCCGAGACGAAGTGTTGGGGGGAATTGAGAATCATGTGGGAGAGAGTAGTAATCCATGGCCTCGAATCAACAGAAACGCCATCGGCAAGGGAACTCATTAACACCGGACTTGATGCAACTGCAGAGAAAATGCATCAGATATTCCTAACAGACCTACCTCATCTCAATGATGCGATTATAGAGCATCAAGAGATATTGACAGAGACCTCTGCTGTAGTAAGTAAATCATTGGAAAGTGCACGCCTATTTGGTTCATCAAGTGCTGAAATCGAAGAAATAAATCAGGATACTGTTCAACAAGGATTTGATTTGGACCTCCGTCAAGTTGATTTTGAAGGACTAACTGTTAGCACAATGTTAGAAAATGGAGTTAATCTAGTTCGAATAATTGCCCCTGAACGATTTGGTGGGCTAATTCAAATTTACAAACTACCACAAGGAATCAGTGTAGAAAAAGCGATTATAGACAACGGTATTCTTCGACTTAAATTCCTATGATTAGTCAGTAGATTCTGACATATCGATGGAATCCCGTTCTGGAACTTCCTGTAATTCGTCTATTTCTTGTAAAACAGACTGCAGAGCTAACTGAGCATTCTGACGGTGCCCTTCGCCTAATCGGTGTGACGAATACCTAGCTTCCTCAAAGATTCGATCGAGTGCAATTAGTGCTTGCTCACTAATCGGTAGAGCCTTACGAATAGCCATCTCAAACTCCCGTACGGTCTCAAAGTCTCTACGAAGGAATCCATTACGCATTAGAATCTGACATAGACTTTCATAACAATTGAAGATTGCTTCACGGACTTCATCTCCAGCGGCGAGAAGCTCGGCAGTATAACTGAAAACATTCTGTAAATCATCGAGAGTTGCAAGTCGGCGGCGACGGATTGAAATTGCAACGCCAACTAGACTAACAAGTATCAAAATAACTCCAACAATAGTGGCCATCTGCCAGAATCCAAATTCAGATGCTGGGTCGGCATAAGTCAAATTGACTGCTCTAAGTCCGGACTCTAATTCGATTCTATCTTGAGGGTCAATTAATTGAGAGTCTGTTTCAATGATTAGTCCTAATTCGCCCCAGTAATCTTTGTCATAGAAATCAGGGATTGGATCTAATACAATAAATTTGTAATCAACTACTCCTACCCCATCGGTAATTTTTACGGATTCGAAGTGTGATTCTGTGATTTCTTTGGATTCATTAACCAGTCTAGAAGTAATTGAGATTCCTTCAACTGGGAGATTGGTATCTTTAGCACGGACTGTGACGTTTCCAGAAATTATTCGCGTGCCTTCTCTGATTATGTGCTCATCCGGATTAAAGTCAAAAATCACAGGCACGCGGATATGAACAATTTGGTCTTTTTCAGCCCCATTTAGATACCTATCTGATTCGGGAAGAACTTGCAAAACTAGAGTGATTTCTCCGTGGGGCATTGAAGAGCGTGCCGGAGACACAATGTCGAAGTTTCCGGCTGAGGTCCAAGTTACCATTGCAGGTTCTGCAATATCATTCCAAAGAAGAAGAATTTCTAGATTATCCATTACGTTTCCTTCGCCACCAATCTCAAGCACTCTTCCAGTAATCTCAATCTTTGAATTTTCATCACTTCTAATGATTAATTCCGATTGCCAGAGAATCTCAATTTCAATATCTGCTCTTGTATAAACAGTCATATTGTACTCGATTGGAAGATATAGGACCTCTCCCTCAAAAGTGAAGCTGATATCATGACCACCTCTTGCAATAGTAAAGCCTGTTTCATACTCAAAGATGAAGTTGCCATCATCTCCAGTAGTAATAATTCCAATCTCGATTCCGTCCAGCTTAGCGACAATAGTTCTGCCTTCAAGACCAACTGAGCCCCATGAGTCGGAATCATACAATCGTCCAGTAAAATTCCAAGATTCCCCTCGAGTTACTGAAATAGATTCGATCTGTAAATCAAGCGAAGAGTGGAACGCAACAGTCACATTTGTATTTACAGAGCCTGAACGATAATATCCTTGCTCTGGTGCTAAAACAGTAACAGAATGAGTACCAATGTCAATGAAATCAGTAACTATCCATCTAAACTCCCATTGCCCGTTATCATCAGAAGAGGTGAGGCCAACTAAAATTCCGTCGATAAATACCTCCAGTGTATGATTAGCTAACCAACCATCAGGGAGATTATCCTTCACATTTCCAGTAAGTATCATTTCATCTCCGATAGCTACTGGATTGGGGTCTTCAACTGCTACATATGTTGGGCCGAACACTGTGAATACAGTAGTCGAGTTTGATGCCAGAATGAATTCTTCACCAGCATAATTGATTTTCACAATTCTAGGCCCTAATTTCATATTTGGAGGCACAGGAATGAAGACACTAAAGTTTCCACTTGAGTCAACTTGAATCCCTGTGAGGTATTGATTATTCATAGAAACCTCAACACTTCTATCACCAAGAATTCTGCCTGCACCATCAGTCAACATGCCCTCAATTAGAAGTAATTCATTCCGATCAACCTCTCCTGGAATCGTTGTCAAGACAACTTGAGAAGTTTGGCTGACATTGAAATTTACAGACACGGATGATGGCAAATAATACTCGGGGTTTAGAGGATCGCCTTGACCCATCGGGTCAACCCAAGTAAAACCGCCAAGGAATCGTGCAGTAACTGTATGAGAGCCGTAATCAGTATCAAGTGGGAGGTTATAGTTGATATTCCAAATTCCAGTAGATGCGTTGGATAGAGTTGTATATGCAATACCAAGATAAATTCCATCAATATTAATATGGATTATCCCGCCTTTGCTATTTCCATTTTCTGTTAGTAGATTCCCATGCTCATCTAACAAAATTCCAGAAAATGAAATTGATTCGCCAGCAATCATCGTACCGGTGATATTGGTAATTTCGATTTCGGAAGGTGCTAGAACAATTACTCGAGTCCAAGTTGAGTCACCCATCAATCCCGTAGTTCCAGAAATCCCCAAAAACTCAGTTGTTATTGTTAGTGGCCCTTGAGTGCGAGAATCACTTACAGGAACAAGTACTGTGGAAAGTCCTGCAGCATCTGTAGTAATTGTTTCAAGGTACACACCATCTACAAGAACATTAACATCGACTCCATCTACAATATCCCCAGCATTATCGCTTAATGAGATATTGAGACTAATTGATTCGCCTCTAGTCACTCTCCTATCTGGGTCAAGATCAGCTGGATCAAGGATTGATATTTGCGAATACCCTCGGCTATCAAATATACCATTGTTGCTACTTGAACCATAATAATTCACTGTAGGGGTGAAAATCGCAGTAATATTATGAGAACCACGAGGGAAAGAGAGGCCAAGAGTAACAACAGTATTCCAAGAGCCATCAGAAGAAACGTTAGTAGCAGAAACTACGAAGCCATTAGAATCGCCATCAATTTCAAAGGTAAGGAAAGTGGCTAAAGGATTCCCATCACGATCAATAATTCCTGAATCATTACTTGATAGCAATGAACCAGAGATATTGAATGAGCCTCCTGCAATAGGATTTTCTGATATTGAGTCGACTGTTAAGTTCGTTGGTGAACGAACAATAATTTTGTTAATCAACAACGAAGTAGAGTGTAATGTAGAACTCCCATTAAACCAAAGCGTGACATCAATCAAACCAAGCGGGTGGTTATGAGGGATATCAAAGGTGAAATTCACCAAGCCATCACCAAGAGTTTGGTCCTCAATCATCCAAGTATCGTGAAACTTAGCAGATACAGTAAAATTACCTAATCTTCTATCATTATCACTAAATTCGGTTAATCGTGCACCAAAATTTATTGACGAGCCTCTATCTGCAATTGTTTGAATAATTGGGGTATGATCAGTGAATCTTGTCACACCTCTAACCAAAATTGAAGAATTTCCAGAACTAGTGAGATAAAATGGAGTTGAACCGTTCAGTAGACTTACTACAACTGTCTTGATTCCACTAGTTACTCCGTTACCAAGGGGATCGGTTGGTACAGGTATGATGAATGAACCGTTATTTCCGGTTGCAAAACTCTCAATTAATGTTTCACTATTGTCTCCAAGGAAAAATACGCTTAGCCCCATAGGACCAGTAACATTTCGACTATTATTAAAATCGTCAATTACACGTCCACTCATTATGAAAGATTGCCCAGCAGTCACTTCGGAAGGGATTGAATCTATCTGAATCAAACTGTTTACTTGAACAGTAAGATTCGCAAAGGTATCGTTACTGAGCCACCTACCTGCATCTGTTGCATTCAATGCATCTGTAATGTCATCAGGGACATGAATTCTAAGATCATAGAATCCGGGGTCTGTACTTGAAACAATGGTAGGATTAAACTGAACGAATCCCTCTGAGTTTGAAACCGCTGTATCAATAACTACCTGATTAGGCCCACCCCAATCAAAATATAAATCAACAGAAGCATTTGAGATTTCTGATTGATCAGCAACATCAGTAATTGTAGCGTTAAGGTTGAATGAAGAACCAGCCACTGCAATCAAATTAGTAGATTCAGCCTCAACAACAAACTCACTTTGAATCCCAATATTTTGAGTGATAAATGAATCAACAAAATATGTATCCATTGTTATAGGCCAAGAGGCATTAACGTTAAAATCGAGTAAAAGCCTTAGTGAATATGCACTTGAAGGTCTATTAATTGGGAAATTGAATGACAAGTTGTAGGCCCCTGTAGTCGTGTTTACCCAACCATCTGTGAGTGGGACTAGAACATCAGGAGCTGAAATCCCACCTGGCATCGAGGGAATATCAGATGGGATTAACAAATCAAGAGTAATTGATGTATTATTATTAAGAATAGGAGTAAGATGAACATTATCCTGAATAATACCGGAAATCCAGTTTGAACCACCCAAGTGAGTCCAATTTTCTCCAATATTTACAGTTGCACTTGCTCGACCCCGTATTTGAATCAAATCTTGTTCCGTCTTTTCATTCAACCAAACAGATCCACTATAATTCAACACCCATGAATAATCCCCTGCTAGCATATCAGAAGGAGGGATCCAAACAACATCAAAACCACCAGTTTCAGGATTAGAAATGTTCCAAACCTGCGAACCGTTGAAATCAACTGTATAATTTCCGGGGAAATCTGCAACAGAGGTTCCTGTATGATCAAATAACTGTACATTTACTTCAGTTGCATCTCCTCGAATTATTGGCGATAAAATATAGGAAAATTCGACATAAGACCTAATCCCATGTGATTCAGAAATTTCCTGATCAATGGCAAATAGACCCTCTGCATCAAAAGTGAATCTGATTTCAACAGGACCTGAAGGAATAGTGACTATAGATTCGTTAAATTCCCAAACCAATGCAAATTCGCCAGGGTTGTTTGTCCAATTCGATTCATTAAGATACCAAGTATTCAGAGTGACATATTCACTGGCAGTTCCAGCTCTCCTCATTTGGAATGAAAGATTTCCATTGAGCGGTTGAGGTGTTGTACTTCTACTCTCAACAGTTCCATTAAGAAATACAAACTCATTAATATCTAAGATACTAGAATTCGAATCGATTCCTTCAATTGATATGGTAAGGTCAGGGGCAGGAGTGATATTGAAATTAAAGTCTAATGAAGAGGAACGAATATGATAGGATGGAAGTGTAGCATTATTCAAATCATTCTGATGCCAACCAAGGAAAGCAAGACTAGCATTAACCAAACCAATTGGTTCATTGTCAGAAATTGGAACTAGGAATTCAAAATAACCTGCTACACCAATTTCTGCAATCAGATTGACAGTTCCGTCTTCGACAGTAGTATAATTCAACAGCACCTGAAGATTATCAATTTCAGATGGATCTGTTGAAGGGACATTCTCTACTGAAAACAGGCCTTGGATTGTGTTATTAACACCTGCTCCAAGCATCGGCTCAAGAATTGGTAATGGATTAGTGATGGATATATTCGCGTCATCAGTGATATTCAAAACCCAAGGGAAAGTAATGGCTTGATTGCCAACATAGCCAGATTGGTGCGTCAATATTACAAGAGAACCGAAACCTGGTTTAATAATCTCAGATGGCTGACCCTCAAAAGAGAAAAATCCTGTAGAATTTGTAACCGTACTCGCAACTAGATGTTCAGTCAAAGCAGCACTTCCAGGGATGTTTGAAGACACATCCGAAGTCACCAGATAAAGATCCATTGAGATGCCATCAATAACGGTTGAATTGTCAACAAATTGTAAAGTTCCATTCAAAGTTATATTTCCACTTGAATAATCTCTATCAAATGATTCAGGAGAGTATGTCTCTTCGACGACCTCAACAAGTGACATTGCGGGGCACGCTTCGAAAGGAACCCAACCTAAGTCTAACTCTCCTTGGTTGGCATTCGTTTGAAGATGAACCTCTACCCATCGAGTGAAATCGCTACCGTACACTTCGAACCCATTATCGACCCAAGTTCCGCCAGAAAAACCCATAACTTTTCTAGTGGGAAGGCCAAGGCCACGCAATAGTACAGCAAATGCAGTAGCATACTCGTCACAATTTGCTTCATGAGACTCCTCAATTAACCAAACTGTAGTATCCCAAAGTAACGAACCTGTAGGATGCGCTAATAAAGAATTATTTACTCCTGAACCATTGTGATTTCTCAGGAAGGTAATAGTGTCGTTTCCGTTTATTAGAAACTGCTGGATGGCTTCAATTTGGTCCCAAGTGGACGAAAAACCAGACTCATTTACTACTTCCCAGGCTATTTTAGAGATGTTCTCTAACTTTGTGAAATCTGTCACATAATTACTATCATTGAATGCTGTAGTATTATCTTTAATTTCGTCGCTCAATATCACTTGAGGTGCAGTGACGTATAGTTCACTAATTGATGCTGCGTCAATTAACACATCTCTTGTGAAATTTGAAAAATTGAGATTAGCATTTGTGTCTATCCAACCGGTATAATTGACAGCATTATATGGGGCTATTAACTCATCTTCAGGTTGAAGGCTTGCATTTCCCTGTAATGCTATTGTCCAATCAATTAAGGCTGAATTATCCCAGAAATCAGAATGAGCCACCCCCTGAGTAGTAGACCATTCAGAACTCATCTGAGTATATCCAACAAGATTAGTATTTACACCCCAAGAAACCGAATTATAAGAGTCGTAGGTGTGCCATCTCCAATAATGTGTTTGATTATAATCGACTCCTTCGGTATTATTAGATGCAATGAAGTATAATTGATTTGTCTGTATACCGTCTGTTGGATCTAGAGGGTCAACATCAATGCCATCAGGAATCCCATCGCCATCTGAATCAGGATCTAACCAATCTGTATCGCCAAGTTGTTCAGATGCATCATTTATGCCATCGCCATCTGAATCAAGTGGATTCAAATCATCAGAAGGATTATCTTGAGGATTCGTGCCATCAATATACTCCTGATAGTCCGAAATACCACCATTATCTGAATCAGTGTCATCTAACAGAGTTGTATAATTATCTAAGGACGAATTGCCGCCCGGAATTCCATATTCCAGTGGACAACCGGTTGAGACTTCGAACCAATCGTTCAGACCATCACCGTCGGTATCTGCATTATTAGAACACGGCTCAAGGGGATCCGTTCCCCCTAATATTTCATCAAGATCACCCACACTATCCCCGTCAGTATCAAAAAGATTGGGATTAGTTAGGTATCCTCCCCAGTATGCTTCATTCTCTTCCCAATCAGCTAAACCATCAAGATCAGAATCTAAGTAATCATCATCACAATGCTCTTCATTTAATGAAGATAATACATCCCAACACCAAGAACCATTTAACACAACGATAGATATTGCTCCAGATGGCATAGATACTGAAACTTCGCGAAGACTATTGCCGAATATCGAACTATAACTAAATGGAGTTCTATTACCTCCTATATCCTCAAAATAAGCCACAGGAGGAATTTGTCCTATTACTCCGTCGTGTCGCCAATCCATAGGTTCAGGGTTGAGTTTTGTAGTGTTATTTACAGTTAATGAATTATCCACAGGATCCCAGACAATAATATCAAGATAGAGTTCAAATGTTGACATACAGGGATCAGTCTGTGGTGTGAATCTGAGTGACTCATCGAAATCGTTTACACCTCCCCCGTCAGTATCTGGATTGTCCCACTGAGTGCAAGACATGTTTTCTTGCCAATTCGGGATCTCGTCTCCATCAAAGTCACCACCATCTTCAATTCGAGTAGGATCGGTTTCTCCATCATCTACAATACCATTGGAGTTAGTATCCTCTTCTCCATCATCAAAAATATCACCATCAGTATTGTTATTTCTTGGATCTGATGCTTGAGGCGGATTGCCATACGAACCATTTACCTCAATACCATCTGGGATTCCATCTCCATCAGTATCAGGAGCAGTTGGGTCAGTCAATAGGACTAACGCCTCATATGAATCATTTAGGCCATCGAAATCGCTGTCATTATGATTAGGATCTGTGAAGGTAATTCCATCAACTTCAGCAGTAAATATCGCACATCCATTAGGCCCACTTCCATCAACAGGGTTACATGGAGATTCAGTATTTGTTCGATTATTTGGACCCGGTTGCCAGAATTGAGTTCCACCAGCAACGGATCCATTCCTAGTGTCCCAACTCGGATTAACATACTCATACAAGTTAACTAAACCGTCTCCGTCAGGATCTCCTGACCACCCATCATTATTGCTGTTTGAAGTTGGATCTAGATTGTTAGCAACCTCCCATCCATCAGGCATTCCATCACCATCAGTATCCCATCCATTTGGGTCCTCATCCTGAATGCCATCTCCGTCATCATCATCAGACGAGCAATCAGCATCACCATCTTTGTCATTATCCCAGTTATCGACAAGTCCATCATGATCGTCATCAAATGTATTTAGACAAATATTCCCCATAGGGTCTTCATCAGCTCCATCTGAATTTAGTCCCTGTATGAGTTGCATTGCACTCTCTTCGTCCCAATTACTAACAGGAACCGTTCCATTCCACCAAACTCCATTATCCATTGAAGTTGGAGTAGCATTAGTATTATCCCAGTTATTAGGAATTGAATATAGATATTCATTGAGATTAGATAAACTGTCACCATCGGGGTCTCCTGTTGAACCATTATCCCCACTACTCGATAGAGGATTCAAACCGTATTGCCATTCCCATCCATCAGGTAATCCATCACCATCTGAATCCCAATTTTGTGGCTGGGTATTGATATAGAACTCCAAGCCATATGTTAGACCATCCCCATCCTCATCAGTAGAACCGATAACTTCCCAACTTGCAAACTCAATTGCAGAGTATGATGTTAATAGAAGGAGAGCACTGAAGAGAAGGGCTGAACGTTGCCTTTCAGGTATGACATTAACACCTCCCAGCAGCATAACAAGTTCCCCCTAACGCCTACGGCGATTCATATGGGTCTTAAGAAGAATGGAGCGTCGTTCGGACGACAATAGCGTATTGATTAGACTAATTCGATGTCATCGTCTTCATATACCATTTCATCAACTTCCTCTTCTTCAATATCAGGAGGGAGTGGAGCATCACCCTCATCCTCTTCATTGACGCCATCTGCTTCTTCCTTTAGGGCCTCGAGATAAGCGACATGAGCAGACCATTTTCTCCTATTCATTCGGCTTTGGATACCGCCAAAAACCAACAAGATTGCAACAACTGTGATTATCAAAGTTGAAAGACGAGGATGGGTTACCTCGTTGATTAATAGATCAACAATTGAATTTATCCCTACAATCATCATTATGTTGTTCTCGGCAGTGTAAGTGTCGGGCCAACTTTGTTCCGTATCATGAGGTTCTGCTGTGACTCTAATTGTTACTTTTTCACCATTATTGGCAGATGAAGGTACTGTGACCTCAAGGATGAATGTGACCTCGGAAAAGGGTTCTAATTCAATAAGTTTTGAGCCAGATGGCCCACTGATATCAACAGACCATGCTGTATTATCAATTTCTGCATCGAGTAACACAATCAAAGGACTATTGCCAATATTCTTGACCTTTAGTTGGAAGTTGTAATCCTCACCAGGAGTGAGTTCTCTATTCGAAGAAATTTGTACAATCTCAAGGTTAGGCTCATCAGCATCGACTTCAAAAGTCATTGGTAAATCAAAATACCTAGGATTAGAATCTGTTGTAGCTTCCATAATTCTAAGATATACCGTATGATTGCCTACAACTACTTGATTGGTTAATGTCACTATAACCTTAACTTCTATGAAATCTTCTGGACCCAATGAAACTACAGGAACGGAAGAATCATTCTCATCTAAGATCATATATTCCCACAAACCATAGGCCTCATTTCTATCCGTATTTTCTTGTAGATTGACGGGATTAATTATCTGCCAATCAGTAGCAGATTCACCACTAGTCATGCTATTTGTGATGCGCACACGTAAATTCACCTCAGGTTTATCTTCAGATGAACATAATGACACTTTGATGAATCCAAGAGGAGTTCCATCACAGTCTTGAGAAACTTCAGCTCTAATGCCGAAAGTACGCTGAATAGTAAAAGAAACTTTAGTAGAAAGACTAGAATTTCCTTCACTACGCACCTCAAGTTCAATCATACCAATATCTGGATCATCCCTATCTGATGATGGTTTGATTTTTAATAGAAGAACTTGGGTTGAGTGACGCTCTAGAGAAGGGATATGGAAAGTACCATCACCTTCATCCTCGTAAATTCGTTCCCCTGAATCATTATCATATAATTGAACAATTGACTTTGAACGTTGCAAAACATCAACACGGAACGCATCAGTATCAAAACCAGTGTTAAATATCTCTAGTATGAATGGAGTGAATTGATTATATTCAACATACCTAGGAATTGATGAATCGATATCATCAGGACGAGATGAATTAGCATAAGGCGAGTTATGATCCTCACTCCAAACAGAAACCATAGGTGGTTGGTATGTCTCAAGTTTCTCAACATCTAATATTAGAGAATCAATGACTTGTTGGATGACGCCTCCATCAGAACCCTCACCTCGAGCAACAATCTCGAGCCTAGAGGGAGTTCCTGTAAGGTCATCAGGAGCAGTGATAGTGAGCAATGGGTTTAGAATATCACCACCTTGATCAAGAGTATAACCACCAGGGGAATCAAACTCAACTAGCCATGCACTACCCAAATTTGTCTGAAGTTCGAGAGATACTTCCATTGTTTTTGTTGAGTCACCTCTGTGGATTAATTGAAGAGGAATAACTGTGGTCTCACTAGGAGCGAAATACTCGACAGAACGGTCATAAAGATGATTAATGGCAACACCATACTGATGCATCTCTATTGTTTCGTGCTCAATAATGAAAGAATTACCCTGAATATCATTAATCTCTAATTCTACACTATATTCACCAGGAGTCAAATCATTTCCAGGGTAGGTCCAAGTATACTTACCAAATATTCCCTGACTTGTGTCACTTACTCCGTCATCGTCTCCAGTGAGTTCAATATCCCTAATGTATAACCCATCTGGATCTCGCATCAACAGCCGAACAGATTCAATATCATAGCGACCAAATGCGCTCTTGACATCAAATCGAAACTGCATTGTTCTGTCATCAAGCAGGTCATTGGGATACCAATCGACTTCAAACCCATCAGCTAATTCATCCCCCAGCCTTTGGACAAGGATTATACTATCTGCAATAGCATTTGTTTCCGCCTCAATTTGTGAAAAACGATTAGACTCGCCGTCTATTTCATTCCAAGCCACTTCAGCTGTACAACTATCCCCACCAGGAAGGCCTCCGGATTCACAACCAGACATTTCAGCCGAAACTTCAATTTTAAATTCCTGATCTTTTGATGCAGTTATCGACTCCTGATTGTCATTAAGGATTACTTCAAAAATCTCATGGTCAAAATCACAAGGATTCAAGAATCCACCGTTGCATGCATCATCTTCCCAAGAAACCGAAGCTTTAGTATTGCCATTAACGAGTATTCGAACATCCCAAGTTATTTGCGATCCCGATGGACCTTCTGATTTAACAAAAAGTTGCACTGGAAGGTAATATTGTCCTTCTGCATCGCCATGTTTAGGCCTAGCAAATATCTCTATTGAACTCATCAGTTCGCCGGTACTAAATTCCACACCACCATCCAAAGCACTATGTGAATTTTGACCACCAGAGTCAGGCACTTCTGTTGTAATAAACCCCTTATCATCAGGTGGATCATTACTAGAATCGTTAGTTTCTATTTCAGCAAAATATAGAGTATAGAGCTTGATATCGACATCACCCGATGATTCGGCTGTATATTCGCTCTTCAGTTCGCTAGAATCATCAATTATCTGCACCAATGATGGCATCATCAACAAGGTTACAGTTAGAATCGTAAGTACGACTTCGTCTCGACGAGAAAACGCCTTACTACTAGCAATCATCAGCCTTCGGCTCTCGGAGGGGTGTTAAAGCGTTGCTTGGGTCAGAGCGTGTAATGCATCAATTTCATACGCCCCCGAAAGGGGGCGCCCGAGCCGCTCGATTCAAGGTAGATGGGTGCTTCAGACAGAGTGCAGGGGTACCCGAGCTGGTCAAAGGGGCCGGACTTAAGCTCCGGTGCTTAGTGCTTCGTGGGTTCAAATCCCACCCCCTGCACCATCTCAATTATCAACAATAAATGAGGGATTAAGAAGCAAATTAGTTCTTTATCTTGGACATCGAACAACCAAACTTTCCATCAAAACCTTTGACATTTATTTTTGTCAAGCGAACACTAGCTGCAATCACTTCAGGAGGAGATATGACATCGTCAAGAAGATTTGAGGCCATAGTCTCCAATAGTCCAGTACGAACTCCACTTGTGACTCGGTCTATGGCGGCGTCTAAATACTCATAATCAAGCACTGAATCAATAGCATCTGAAGTTGGCATTTCAGCCCCATCTAACCAAATATGAACATCAAATCTAACCTGTTGAAGCGAGTCCATCTCATGCATATGAATCCCTATATCTAGTTCACGAATCACATCCTCAAGAAATAACCGAGTAATTCCGCTAGATGATTCTTCCAATAGACCCTGAATGACTGAGACTTCGGATTCCATTATTTGCCCTCCGTCTCGAAAAGTACATCACGGCTTCGGACAAGAAATCTCTCACCTGAGTCCACAAATAACACCTGCCCAGTTACCGCTTTGGCTTCCATAAGATACCCTACTGCATCTGCAATATCACTAGGTTTGGGGCCGTAACCAAGTGGACTTTCTGCTTGGGCTCGCTCAAAACCATCTTGTGTCTGTTCTAGGCTAGGAAGAGTATGACCTGGAGCGATTGCATTCACCCGTGCACGAGGAGAAAGGCCTCTTGCAAGAGCATCAGTTAACCCCAATAGAGCATATCTAGAAGCAGTATATGATAGATAATCAGGGTTTGGGTTGAAGATTTTTTGATCGAGAACATTAACAATTGAAGCCTGAACATCAATAGATAATTGCTCGAGTAATTTTTGAATCAACAACATTGGGGCTCTAGCATTCACATCCATATGAGAATCCCAGGAATGTTGGTCGAAACTAACTATGTCGTCTAGCTCGAATAAAGAGGCGTTGTTAACAAGGCAAGTCACGGGCCCTAACTTCTCAGAAACTTCAGAGATTATTGTAGCGACTTCATTGACGTTTGATAAATCAGCCCGAACGGAACATGCAGCGCCACCTTTCGAACGAATAAGGGAGACCAGAGACTCGGCGTCTTCTGATGACGAATTGTGGTGAACTGCCACCGAGTATCCTTTTTCTGCAAGGTGAAGGGAAATAGCACGACCAATTCGTCTAGAACCACCCGTCACTAGTGCCGTACTGCGAGCCATCGACTCATCGCATGCCCGACTCGTATATTTTAACTCGGCCGTAATGACCTCGCCAACAGTCACAATGAGAACGATTAACGCCGTATGTCTATCCCTTGGCTCCATGGGTATCAGGCTGCCACAGACTGATGTTCGCGAAAACAACACTGAGGGCTGTGAAAACACCATTCAGATGAATCTTGAAGGACGACGAAAATCACAACGCAAGAGACTCCCCTCATGGTTCAAGACGAGACTCCCTATTGGAGACTCTCAAATTCGCTATAATGAGACAAAGACAAATGTCTACGAACATGGACTCCATACAGTATGTGAAGAGGCTCGATGCCCCAATATTCACGATTGCTGGGGCCGTGGGACTGCTACGTTCATGATTGCTGGAGACATTTGCACCCGAGGTTGTAGGTTCTGTGCAATAAATACACAAAAAAGCCCTCCTCCTTTGAATTCTAACGAACCAGAAGAATTAGCTGAAGCCGTTGTGAGAATGGGAGTTTCACATGCGGTCATCACTGTTGTCAATAGAGATGATTTGCCTGATGGAGGAGCAAATCACTACAAGAATTGTATTTTGGCCGTTCACGAAAAAGCACCAGATATAGGATTAGAATTACTATGCTCTGACTTAGATGGAAACATAGATGCTCTAGAAAATCTACTACATGAACTGCCGTTACAGGTTTTTGCGCACAATGTAGAATGTGTACCTCGACTAGATTCTATTGTCAGGGACAAAAGAGCTTCATTCGACCAATCTTTGAAGATTTTGAAAGAAGCGCGTCGACTTCGTCCAGATATTCGGATTAAATCTAGTATCATGGTAGGAGTTGGGGAAAGCGATCAGGAGGTTGTTGAAGCGATGAAAAGTTTGCGAGAAGCAGGAGTTGATATCATTACTCTGGGACAATACTTGCAACCCAGTTGGAAGCACTTAGCAGTAGATAGATTCCCAGACCCTACAACATTTGCAGAATGGGATCAGGCGGCTAGAGAAATTGGATTCTTGGCCGTCGCTAGCGGACCATTAGTACGCTCATCATATAGAGCAGGATTGCTATTTGATGAATCACAAGGTGGAGAGCCCGTGGTGACTCGGGATTCAACTGGATCTGCAATCAGCCACTTGAATCCTAATGAAGATTTACTGAATAGTGAACATGAAACAATATGAACGAGTAATGGGTGAGGGTAATATGGCTGGGAAAAAGAAAACGGGCACATTGCAAATTCCAACCGCCCCCTTGCGTCCTGGGGACAAGCCACACTTCGATTCGTGGGGATTTGAACCCGGTGATTTATCCAGACCCGACCCCGCCAATTGTACCGCATCACAAACTAATGAACATGCATTCGGACTTGTTCGTGTTCTCGACTTTGGGGGCAATGCAAGTGGAGATTGGAATCCCGAACTCTCAGCGAATGAACTTCGAGAAGGGCTTGAGCACATGGTCAGAATGCGAGTATTTGATGAGCGCATGATGAAGATGCAGCGTACAGGAAAACTCTCATTCTACATGCGTTCATTTGGTGAGGAAGCAGTTGCAATAGCCCAAACGATGGCACTTGAAAATCAAGATTGGGTTTTTCCCACCTACAGGCAGCCTGGAGCTCAGTTTGTCCGTGGACGAGACATGGTGAGTATGATTTGTCATTGTATAGGCAATGAAGAAGATAATATCAAAGGACGACAAATGCCAGTACATTATACCTACAAAGAAGGGCGATTTATTTCTGTATCTAGTCCAGTTGGTACACAATTTAGTCAGAGCATTGGGGTTGCCATGGCGTCTCAATACAAGGGTCTTGACGAGTGCTGCATAACATGGATTGGAGATGGGTCAAGTGCAACAGGTGATTACCACTATGCTCTAAACTTTGCATCGGTATTCAAACCACCAGTTATCCTCAACATCGTGAATAATCAATGGGCCATTTCAACTCACTCAAGTGTGGCAAGCGGAAATCCTACATTCGCGGCCCGAGGTTTAGCATACAACATACCCAGTTTCCGCGTTGATGGAAATGATTTTCTCGCTCTATATTCAGTAACAAAATGGGCAAGAGAGCGAGCTTTGAGCGGCTCAGGAGCAACACATATCGAAGTTCTAACCTACAGAGCAGGAGCACACTCATCAAGCGATGATCCCTCAAGATATAGGCCCAAAGATGAGCAAGATGCATGGCCGGGAGGAGATCCTATCGAGAGATTAGTACAGCACTTAATCAGGATAGAGGAATGGAGTGAAGATAGGCAGAAAGAACTCGAAGAACGTGTTGATGGCGAGGTTATGGCTGCCTACAAAGAGGCCATCAAATATGGAGACTTAGCGAATGGGCCATATCCCTCTGCAGATGCAATATTTACCGAAGTCTACGAAGAAGTTCCTTGGCATCTAAAGGAACAATGGGATGAGATGAAGAGATTCGGAGGGGATTAATTGGCTGAAATGAACATGGTCGAAGCGGTAAATTCCGCACTCGACAATATGCTTGAGAAAGATGAGGATGTTCTTTTCTTTGGAGAAGATGCTGGTTACTTTGGAGGAGTCTTCAGAACTTCAGATGGACTTCAAGAGAAGTTTGGTCGTCATCGTGTTTTTGATACGCCTCTTTCAGAGGGAGGAATTGCTGCAATCGCATTTGGAATGGGAATAAATGGTCTTCGACCTATAGCAGAAATCCAATTTGCAGATTACATCTTTCCTGCATACGACCAAATTGTCAATGAGATTGCCAAGGTTAGACACCGATCAGGAGGTGAATACTGGTGCCCTCTCACAATACGAACTCCAGCAGGAGGAGGAATTCGTGGAGGTCATCACCACTCACAAAGTCCAGAATCTCAATTTACACATACGGCAGGTCTCAAAATTGTTTACTCATCAACTCCGTACAATGCCAAAGGTTTGCTAATATCAGCTATCGAATGCAATGACCCGGTCATTGTTTTTGAACCGAAGAGATGCTACAGAGGACCATTTTATGGAGACCCTCACAATGTCCCTACTTGGAAGAGTCATCCAGAGGCAGAAGTCCCTGAATCACATTACAGAGTCCCTATTGGAGAAGCTAGAATGGCCATGGAAGGGAAGAGTTGTACAGTAATTTCTTGGGGAGCCATGGTTCATGTTAGTGAACAAGCAATCAAAGACTCGGGAATAAGCTGTGATTTAATTGATCTACAGACATTAATTCCTTGGGACCGAGATGCTATTGTCAAATCAATTGAGAAGACCGGGCGATGTGTGATTGTACACGAAGCACCGAAGACTAGTGGATTCGGTGCTGAGATGGCTGCTAGTATTCAGGAGAGATGTTTCTACCACCTAGAAGCACCTATTGAGAGAGTCACGGGGTGGGATGCGCCATTTCCCCACACAACAGAATGGGATTACATGCCAAGTCCTGCTAGAATTGCAGATGCAATAAAGAAAACAATGGAGGAATGAAAATGTCGAATAGAGTATTCAAACTACCTGACATAGGAGAAGGAGTAGTAGAAGGAGAAGTTGTATTATGGCACGTTTCTGTAGGAGATAATGTCTCAGAAGATGACCCTATTGTAGACATCATGACTGACAAAGCAACTGTGACAATCCCCTCCCCATATGATGGACCTGTTTCTGTAATGCATGGTGATGTCGGTGATATGATTGCTGTGGGTTCGCCTCTAGTAGAGTTTGGGGGTGGAAATAACTCTGAACCAACTGTTAAGAAGCAAGCAGAGAAGACTTCTCCTGTAGAACAATCAGAGCCGGAACCAAAACCTGCAAATGATGCTCCTACACCCACACCTGAACCAGTTCCCAAAATCGAAATTCCAACACCACTACCTCCAGTAGCTAAAGCAACTGCAACAGAAGGAAGAAAGGGGGGCAAAGCACTAGCAAGCCCGGCAGTAAGGAGAAGAGCAAGGGAAGCCGGTGTCGAACTTTCTGCGGTTCATGGGAGCGGACCAGCAGGACGTATCCGTCATGCTGATCTAGATGCTTATATTGCTGCAGGAGGCATGGTGCAAGGAGCAGCTCCAGTTGCCTATACAACACGTAGAACTGATATTGAAGAAATCAAAGTGGTTGGACTACGTCGAAAGATTGCTGAGCAGATGACTATCTCGAAGCGACATATACCACACTTCTCCTACTTTGAGGAAATTGATGTTACTGAACTCGAGGAGTTACGGCAATTACTAAACTCAAGTCGAGATGGAAACCAACCAAAATTGACCTACCTCCCATTCATCATGCTAGCACTGGCTAAGCTAATGCCTAATCACCCCGAATGTAATGGGCACTACGATGAGGCTAATGGCATCTTTAGGCAATATGGAGCCTTAAACATCGGAATTGCTACTCAGACAGACAGAGGATTATTCGTTCCTGTAGTCAAACACGCCGAAGCCATGGATGTCTGGCAGGTTGCCGCTGAAATGCAGAGAGTTTCCGGCGCGGCAAAAAATGGAACTTCAAGCCTAGATGATTTGACAGGATCTACATTTACTATCACCAGCTTAGGAAGAGATGGTGGTCTTGGTGCCACCCCTATCATAAATCACCCTGAAGTCTCTATACTTGGAATTCACAAGGCTCGAGAAATGCCGGTAGTTCACAAGGGAGAGGTGGTAGTTCGTAGAATCATGAATGTCTCTAGTTCATTTGACCACAGAATAGTAGATGGGGCCAATGGGGCTGCACTAATTCAGTCACTGAAACGTATGCTAGAGTATCCTGCTCTAATCTTCATGTAGGTGAAAAAATGGTAGAAACGCGAAAATGTCAGGTGCTTGTAGTAGGAGCGGGTCCTGGTGGCTATGTTGCCGCAATCCGCAGTGCTCAACTAGGACTTAATACCATCATCGTTGAAGCGGATAAAGCAGGAGGCACATGCCTAATCAGAGGATGTATACCTAGCAAAGCAATAATCCATGCAGCAGATAGATTCGAAGCATTACAGAAACATTCCAATGATGGCGGTCATATGGGGATTTCAGTGGATACCAAACCAGATGTTGATATGCAAGCATTAGTGGGGTGGAAAGACTCTATTGTTACCCGTCTCAACAAAGGAGTTGAAGCATTGTTGAAGGGAGCTGGGGCTGAATTAATCAGCGGCTGGGCCACCTTCACTGGACCGAAGAAATGTAATGTTGAAGGTGGAAATATCAATGTCAATATTGAGGCAGAAAATGTCATCATTGCTACAGGTTCGAGCCATATTGACTTGCCTTTCATGCCTTGTGATGAGGAATTTATTCTTTCATCAACAGGTGCACTAGATTTGGACAAGTTGCCCAAGTCCGCTGCTATTGTTGGTGGAGGCTACATTGGACTAGAATTAGGTTGTGCATTAAGCAAACTAGGCACTGAAGTAACTGTAGTTGAGGGTATGGATTCAATCCTAGCCATCATGGATAAAGAAATTCGACGACCATTGGAAATTTGGCTAAAGAAACACAAAGTTACCATTCACACCAATGCCTTGGCACGAGGCGCTGAAATCAAAGGAAAAGGCGCTAGTCGAAAGGTTCACTTGACCTTTCAGAAGGAAGGAGAAGAACATACTATCAAGGTGGACAAAGTGCTCGTCACAGTAGGTAGGAAACCCAACACTAAAGGTTGGGGTTTGGAAAATATGGGAATTCGGATGGATACAGGTGGTCGCTTTATCAGAATTGATCACCAGTGTAGAACCAATGTCCCAGGTGTCTTCTCTATAGGAGATGTAGCTGGTGAACCAATGCTTGCCCATAAAGCATCAGCACAGGGGGAAATGGTTGCAGAAATTATTGCAGGACACAATCGGGAGTTTGACAAAGTGGCCATCCCTGCTATTGTATTTACAGAACCAGAAATAGTTTCTGTCGGACTCTCGCCAGAAGAAGCAAAAGAGCGTGGTGAGGAGATAATTATCGGTAAATTCCCTCTAGCTGCAAATAGCCGGGCACTGACTCTTGGGGCAGAGAAGACTGCTGGATTCATACGTGTAACCGCAAGAGAGTCAGATCATGTAATTCTTGGTGTTCAAGCCGTAGGCAGCCACGTAGCAGAACTACATGGAGAGTTTGTTTTAGCACTAGAAATGGGTGCCTTACTCGAAGACATTGCAGATACCGTTCATGCTCATCCCACAATGACAGAGGCATTCCACGAAGGTGTTCTGAAAACACTCGGACATGCTATTCACACAGCCTGAGGTGCTTCAAATGCGACCCCTGCGTATACTTCGCGCGGGATTTGAAGAACACTCTGTGATAGACGAGGTAATGCGTGACATGCAACAACAACGTATTGATGACTTGATACCAGATACACTAATCTTGGTACAACATCCTGAAGTTGTGACCCTAGGACCAAAGGCACAAAGAGATGGAATCAATCTTCCTAGTTACCCCACGAGAATAGTCGACAGAGGTGGTGGGATTACCTATCACGGGCCTGGACAGTTAGTTTGCTACCCCATCATCAAGTGGGAAAAGGAAGAGCAATCAATTCGTGGAATTATCAATCGGATTGAAGACTGGGTCATGGCCTCTCTAGCAGACTGTGGAGTCGACGGATACAGGGATGAAAGGATGATGGGGGTTTGGGTAGATGAACACAAAATATGCTCAATTGGACTTTCATTCAAGCACTGGGTAAGCCGCCATGGAACCGCTATCAATTTTGATATTCCTAACCGAAGAATAGAGACTCTTCCTTGTTGTGGATTAACCCCTGGTACAACCACTTCATTGACTGCACTAGGGCATTCTCACGACTTAGAAGGCCGTTTTATTGACCGTTCGAGATTAGAAGAAGCACTGTTGATACACCTAGAAGAATTCCTTGGAAGAAAAGCAATGGTTCCTGAAGATTGGAGCCCGGAGTTGGTCGCTTGAGACCTGAAAGAAGCCCGTTAGCTGAACATTGGCAACTAGATCCATCTATCACATTTCTCAATCATGGTTCATTTGGTGCTACACCAACTATTGTGCTTGAAGAACAAAATCGAATTAGACATCTGATGGAGAGTGACCCAGTTCGATTCTTTGAACGTGAATCTCATGATTTACATTCTAAGGCACTCAATTCTCTAGCAATATTTCTCAATGCTGATGTGGATGGATTGACTTTTTGTCATAACGCAACAGGAGGTGTAAACACTATCCTAAGGAGTCTAGAACTTGAGCCGGGTGATGAGATTATTGTGCCCAATCATGCCTATCAAGCATGCTGGAATACTGTCGATTTTGTTTGCCGGCGGTGGGGGGCAAAAACAGTAGTTGTTGATATCCCATTTCGTGTAGAAAATGAAGATCAGTTAATCGAACTTCTATTAGATGCCATTACACCAAGAACCGTTCTTGCAATGATAGATACGGTGACGAGCCCAACAGGCCTAAGAATGCCATTTGAGAGGTTAGTTGATGAATTCCAATCGAGAAACATCGATGTTCTGCTCGACGCAGCTCATGGACCTGGAATTGTCCCACTTAATTTGCAAGCATTAGATGCTGCTTACATCACAGGAAATTGTCACAAATGGTTGTGTACACCGAAAGGTTCCGCCTTTCTTCATATCCGAGAAGACAGGAAAGACAGAATAAAGCCTCTGACGATTGGGCATGGATACTCATCTGTGGCTTCAAAACAAGAAAAATTTCGATTCGAATTTGACTGGCAAGGTACCCACGACCCTAGTTCATTCTTCAGCATTCCAACGGCTCTAGAATTTATGCAAGGATTAGTTCCGGATGGTTTTTCGGGGATTATACAGCATAACAACAAACTAGCAAGAGACGGGAGAGAGCTACTCTGCGAGGTTCTCAATACAACTCCTCCCGTCCCAGATTCAATGATTACAGCGATGGCGGCAATTGAATTACCAGGAGGTCATACGGGTCCGCCCGATTTCACCGGTGATCCATTACACAATAGCCTACTAGATGAACACGGCATTCAAGTTCCCGTATTCCCTTGGCAACATCACCAAACAAGATATATGCGAATTTCTTCTTACCTATATAATTCTGAAAAGGAATACAAATTTTTGGCAGAAAAATTGCTAAATTATCTATGAGTCATATTCAAGTTTGAATTGCTTGAGGAGATACCATGCCAGAGGCAGTGGTTGCAATCACAGGGGCCTCAGGGGCTCGTTACGGGGTACGCTTGCTGGAGGCTCTAAACGAAGCTGAATGGGATACACATCTGATTATCACCAGAGAAGGAGCCATTAATCTCAAACTAGAATGCGGCATTACACCTACGGATTTGGCCAATAATCTCAATGTCACACTTGAAGATAATAACAATCTCGCAGCCAAATCAGCCTCGGGTTCAGCAAAATTCTCAGCCTATATTGTCTGTCCAGCTAGTGGTACGACTATAGGAAAAATTGCTGCAGGAATTAGTGACAATCTTGCTACACGCAGTGCGCTCGTTGCAATGAAAGAAAGAAGGAAACTTATCCTTGTCCCTAGAGAATCCCCCTACTCTACACCTCATCTTCAAGCAATGGCAAATCTTTCTCAATGGGGGGTCGTTATTTTACCCGCAAGCCCTGGATTTTACAATCAACCTGAATCAATAGAAGATTTGGTTGATTTTGTGGTTGCTCGCATCCTTGACCAGTTAGATATTCAGCATAATTTAGGAAAACGCTGGACTGGTGATGAAGTAGGCTCGCAGTAAAGCGGTTCCTTACCCACTCTAATACAGGTTGGGTTCAAGAGGGGTTCATTGACCGGGTGATAATGAGGCGTTAGTGTGTCAGATTGGGAATCAATGACAGTTGCTGAACTAAAGCGGGAGCTAGCAGAACTAGGATTACCTGTTAGCGGGAAAAAATCAGAGCTTGTTCAGAGGTTGTGTGAGGCGGTTCCACCGACAGGAATTATCCTTGAAGCGGAAGTTGTTGATGAAAAGGAGAATGCCCCTAAAAATGGGTTGTTCAAGAAAATTCTCTACTACAATTCTCCGGAGAATGTTCGCAATAGAATTAGAAGAATTAAGGAAATGCCCATTCCGGTTCTTGCAGTAGCTGGAATTATGCTATTGGGCACTATGGGTGGCGCAGTCCTATATGGTGATGATTTCATTGATTGGATACAAGGAGAGCCCGACTACGAATTGATTGACTTCGACCCTTCTTCAGCTAGAGGTTATGCCCAGTCAATAATCAACATGGGGCATCCCGAATGGGAAGGGAGAATGTCTGGAACTGTTGAGGAACACAATACTGCTGAATTCATCAAAGCCAATTTCACTAGTATGGGAATACCTTCTACAATAGAAGATTTTGAAGTCCCAATGTTCGTTATCGATAATGAACCTGAATTAACTATCTGTAATCCGGGTGATGTTGGGCAAACATTCCCTGCCCTTGCTTGTGGTGCTTCTGATATTAACGCCGAATTCATAGAATTCAATCATCGAACTGACTTCGTCTTACAGGGTTATAGTGGATCTGCATTCATACGCTTTGTTGATGATATTGACTTAATTGATTTAGGCAATGGAAATGAATCAGCGGATTGGGCTAGTGCAGCAAGTTCTGTGGCTCTAATTCACATGACAAATGAAACTGAATCAAACACCGCTCTCTTTACACGAGCATCCGAGAACGATGTCTCAGGATTAATTCTAGTTAACGAACGCCAGAATTGTGACGAACTAGTTTCAGGCGACTGTGTGCCCTATTTCAAATCCGTTGACATTTCTTCAGTGACCAACATACCTGTTGATTTGGGATTCATTATGGTAAGCAAAAGTGTTGGACAAACACTTGTTGAACAAGTAATAAATCAAGATGCCAGATTACAATTCTTCACCTATGTAGAAAATTCAGGAGAGGCTACAGTCAAAGTTCCGTGTGGAATAATTGAAGGAAAAACCGATTCATTAATTGTAATTGGAGCACATCATGATACCGTCTATATGGGACAAGGGGCGGTTGATGACACCTCTGGGACGGCTACGGTTCTTGAGATGGCACGGCAATTTGGACTAATTGAAAACGAATTAGGAAAACCAGAACATACGATATATTTCTGCACATGGGGCGGTGAAGAAGAAGGACTCTATGGCTCAACACATTGGGTGGATAAACACCGAAATAATTTGTTTGAAAATCTGAGATTGTATGTGAATTTAGATATGAATCATGTAGATGCTGAAAGAAACTCAGGAGTGACACTCTTTGGGAATAGTGCAAAAGATGTAGAACATATACAAGGTATCTCTTCAAAGTTCAAGAAACAGCATCCTGAACTTGCCGATAAGTATTCAATCAATGTGAGAAAGATGGGGAATACTGAGATGCCCTACAACTCAGATCATGCACCATTCGTTTACAATATCGATGAAGATGATTCGGATGGTAAGACCTATGGAAAAGCAGTAGTCTGCTACGGTTCTGGTTCTTCCGAATATCACACCTACCTAGACAATATGGACAGGTTCAATGAAGAAAGCCTTGCAGTGTCCGGAATCATCTATGGTTCCCTAGTTTACTACCTCTCATATGGAGAATAGAGAGAAATTAGGACTCGCAATAAGCGATTACGGCATCATAATCGGGTTCTTGACCTGGGTTGTCAGCAACCCAAGAATAGCCAATTATTCCATTCGGATCAATAACGAAAATTGCTCTCTGGCTGGCAATATATCCTGGCATTACGAATGGAATTGCAATGCCATATGCCTCAGTTGCCTCCCTGTTTGTATCGGAGAGCAATGGGAATCCTAATTCATTAGCGTCTGAAAAGGCTGCGTTGGCAAATATACTGTCCACTGAGATACCAAAAATCTCGGCCTCAGCCACTTCTAATCTGGTCATCGAATCCGTGAAGGTGCACATTTCCTTAGTGCAAACGCCGGTAAATGCAGCAGGATAGAATGCTAAAACTACCCTATTTCCAATTGATTCAGAGAGTCGAACAATAGTTCTGTCATTAGCCATCAACTCAAAATCAGGGGCAACTTCACCTACTGCAACCATACCTGTGCGATGGCATTTAGGATTTCAACCCGTGTGTACTCACATTCTATTTGGCGACTCAATTCCTAACAAACCTAGACCACATTCTAATGTTCTAGCGGTCAAATCACAAAGAGCGAGTCTACTGTTAATTGTGGCTTCGTCGTCGGCTTTCAATACAGGGCACACTTCGTAGAATGATGCGAATGCCTGAGCAATACTGTGTAATTGTGTGGCTAATTTATGAGGTAAATGATGAGAAATTGCATTGTCAAGAGCTTCAGGGAAACCGATTAAACGTCTTGCAAGATTCTGTTCACGTTCATGAATTAAGGAAATTGATGAATTCTGAATTGAAGATCGAACTATCCCTGATTTAGCAAAAATACTGCAAATACGAGCATGAGCATACTGCAGATATGGTGCCGTGTTGCCATCAAAAGAGAGCATTTTCTCCCAGTCGAAGGTGTAATTATTAGTGCGGTCAGTAGAGAGATCCGCATACTTTATTGCTCCAATTCCAAGCATTCTTGCAACTTCTTTTCGTTCTTCGTCGGAAAGATTTGGATTTTTCTCAGAAATCATTGAGTCTGCTCTTTCAACAGCCTCAATTAACAAATCCTTGAGGTGCACAGCACCACCAGTTCGACTTGCTAATTTCTTCCCATCGGTACCTAGGACCATTCCAAATGGTACATGAATTGCATTAATTCTATCATCCATGAACCCTGCTTCTCGAGCTACTTGGAATAACATAGCGAAATGCTGAGCCTGCTCGGCTCCTACGACATAGAGAAATTCTGTGCTACCGATTTCCTCTACCCTATCAATGATGCAAGCAAGATCTGTGGTAGCATAGTTGTAGCCACCGTCGGCCTTACGGATGATTAGAGGAAGTGGCTCACCTTCTCTATTGACCCAACCCTTTGGAAAAACAACGTGAGCCCCTTCACTTTGTTTGAGTATACCTGCAACATCAAGCCTTTCTACTACCTCAGAAAGTGATGACTCGTACTTCGATTCACCAGCAAGATTGTCATCGGTAAGAAGGACACCCATCATTTGGTAGACTTCATTGAAATGAATTAATGATCTATCCACTAACATCTGCCAGTGAGTAATAGTTTCAGGTTCACTAGCCTGCATTTTCACTACCCTTTTCCTTGACCTATCTGCAAATATAGAATCAGATTCGAATTTAGCCCTAGCATTCGTATAGAATGTTCCAAGATCAATTTTCTCTGCAGGAGTGTCAACCCCAATATCTAGTAAATGTTCAATTAACATCCCAAAGGGCGTTCCCCAGTCGCCTATATGATTCTCACCGATTACCTGGTGCCCTTTGTGAGCTAACATTCTAGCTAGGGCATCTCCTATAACTGTCGAACGTAGATGACCTACATGCATATGCTTAGCCACATTTGGTGAAGAATAGTCAATTACGATTACACGTGGATTTTCAGAATCAACGCCTATTCTAGTATCGCTGGCACGTTCCTCAATAATACTCGAAAGCCAATCAGCATCAGCAGAGAAATTAAGGAAACCATTCACTGATGAAACCGAACATATGCCATTTAGAGAATCTCCCAGTAATAATGCAACCTCATCGGCGATGATTGCAGGGGACTTTCTCAAGATTCTAGACAATGAGTGACACGGAAGGGTGACATCAGCATATGCAGAATCTGTTGAACCAGCAAGACTGTCGGACCAATCATTCTCCTCAACACCTAATTCAGACATTACATCTCTCAAAACAGGAGAAATTGAGTCGACTAAATCCCTCATTAATATCACCTCAAGAAATTGGATACCTCAGTAGGGCTGCTATTCCTCCAAAGGAGGTATAGAGCGTAGCACCTTCTTCTGTGTCTAGAGAAATTAAACTGACCTTTGCCGATGTGTGACCCGCACGTTCAGTTAATTCATCGATAATATCCCTAGTTCTATCAGGGTCCTCGCGGGCATCTTCTGAGTCACATTGAGGGCAATTAGGGATATCTGAGCGACTGGTTTGAGTGGTTTCCCATTGATGAGAACATGGTTTGCAAGTCCAACCCACTCTCCTCTTTCGAAGCCCTTCAGATAGTAGAAGAGTATCTACTGCACCCTGCTCAAGAGAACTGCGAATCATCATTTCACCATAGGTAGCCTTGGGATGAGCCTGCATGACTTCACGCAGAAATCTATCGACTAGAGCGCGCTCGGCATCGAGTTCTATCTGATCCATCAAGGAACCCGCTCGTTGAACTAGTTCACGTAGACCACTCTCATTTGAATATCCAACATCAAAGAAAGGCTCTCGAATAAGTTTCTGAATTTCATGATGGAAGTACTCATTCTTGATTACGAAATCCTTGGTATGGCCCGGGCCTCCAATAATAATTCCCTGAATGTCATCAATCATAGGAAGCCAGTATGAACAAGCATGCTCTGTTGCACGTTTGAAGAAATTGTGAGCGGCCTCCTCAATTAATCGCTCGAATCTCTGAGCAGATTGCCCACCTTGTCGGTGCTTACCCATGATATTGCTCTGCAATTCCTCCTGACAATGTAATCTCTTACCACTAGCAACTCCATAAGCTGCTTCTCCTCTATCAATAACAAATAACCCGTAGGCGGTTCTATCAATGAGCATCTCTTCCAATTGCGACAATTCAAAGGTGGAATCACAACGATACCTGAATGAAGTGAAAGGCTCAGGGGGCTCATCGACAACAATAGTGACTAATCGACTCTTGTTATTACCAACAATAACATGGCCTACAAAAATTGCTATCCCATTTGTCCCTGCATTTTTGTAACGATTAAGAACAGCAATCCCAGATTCGATGGCATCAGCAACATGCTTTCGAGTAGACTTTGATTTGATATTAGCAGCCTGAGCAGCCTCCTGACTTAGTTGACCTCGGACATCACTTATGAGACGGTCTGGCGGTACAATTACTGTAACTAATTCCGTACCCATGCCGCGCATCTTTTGGAGTTCCTCAAGTGACTTCTTTAGACGAAGCCTACGTTGTTGCATCTCCAAGTCATCTGCCATAGACTAGCCTCCGTCGCAAGGCCATAGCCAGCGGCATTTCAACCCTCTCAAGTCTATATTGCGAAGGCATTGAAAGGCGTACTCCACCCCGAGGTTGCGATGGCAACCATTGTTTTAGCCCTAGGAGGCAGTCTTCTGAGGCCAGAAGTAGAGGAAAGACACTCCTGGATTGAAGGCATGATTAGCATCATTCGTGACCGCGTTGCGGCGGATGACCGCATCGGAATTGTAGTTGGAGGAGGCGCTCCTGCTCGGGAAGGAATAAGTCTGGCACGTCCAATTATCGACAACGAAGACAGACTTGATAGAATTGGTATCGCAGCTACCCGTCTAAATGCCACAATAATTCGAGAAGCACTTGCAGAGGCAGGCGTTATGGTTTCTGGAAGTATCCCTCATTCAGTAAATGAAGCATCGATGTTGTTCGATGAACGCCCTGTTGTGGTTATGGGTGGTACTGTCCCGGGGCACACTACGGATGCTGTTGCAATTCGACTGGCTATAATGACTGGAGCAGATCGTTGTATTATTGGCACAAATGTAGAAAGAGTCTACGACTCAGACCCTCAAACAAACCCTAAAGCACAATCATTTGACACTCTCACTCACAAAGAATTGCAAAATATTGTCGGCCCCGCCGAACATGATGCTGCAGGTCCCAGTGGTGTAGTAGACCCAATGGGTGTTGCTGATGCAGCACGAGCAAATCTAACTCTCAACGTCCTAGATGGACGGAATCCAGAGTTAATTAGGGCGGCAATTGAAGGTGGTTCATTTCCTGGAACCGTAATCGAATCAGAAGAAGAATGAAACTGTGGTGAAAAAATGAGCCGAAAGGAAAAAATCCAACGTGCTGCAACTCGCACAGCTGCTCAAGCACGTGAAACAGCGTCGCGAGAGCGTAGGCGCAGCGGAAGGAGCACTCAAGCAAGCGGAACTCAGCCTCATAGACACTGTTCGGTATGTTGGACACCTATCCCACTTAATGCCGAACCTCCTATTTGTGACAAAGAAGATTGTGAATCTACGCATGAAAAAAGACAAGGTTCTCGAAAGAGACTGACGATTATGCTCTATCTCTTTCCGGCAATCGCCATATTACTCGCTTTACTCAGTTCATTATAGCGTCAGGTTCAACATATACTGATGTGAGGGGTCACTATGAAGATGGTTCGGGTACTCAGTGTATTACCGGGATTTGTCGGTTTCGTTTGCCTCTTGTTAGTGGCTGGAAGTTTGTATGGAATTGAACTTGATGAAACAAGGGTACAAGCCACAACAGTACCTTGTCTAGATGAGGAGACAAGTGTATGCCCAGTTGGAATGACTGGAAATGATTTCTATGTTCCTTGGGGATTCATTATGCTAGATGTGGATGTAACAATATCATGGAGTGAACCTGGAAAGGCTTGGATTGGCGTTGTGGATGCTAAATATGCCGAATCCTGCCCTCCTGATACCAATGGACTAACAAGTTGTGAAGCCGATGATTTCGAATTTGTCGCCGGGGGCCCTGATGTTGATGACTCATTCACTTTCTCCCTTGAGCCCGGTAATTACAGATTTACTAGTGGAGGCCACCAAGGTAGTTCAAACTTAGATGATCAATTAGTAACGATAGGTACTACAATACAGATGGCGACCACGGGAGAAATATTACTTGCAATTGTAGGAATTCTTCTAATGGTTGGAGCTATTGAAATGATTTATCCAATCAAATTATTTTGGAAGAAGTTCGTAGACTCTTGAGTGCCTTAGTCTCAGTTCGCTTGAAGAACCTAAGACGTCTCGTAATGTCATGGCCGTAACCAATTGCGAATCTTGTGGAGCAAAAATTCGTGCAGAGGGACTTCACTCCTCATATGGTGGCCATCAAATTTATTGCGTGACTTGCGGAGTCACATTTCACGTTGAATGAAATCATTTCCGTTTTCGCATTTCTCTTTCCCAACGAGGAGCGTGCATCTCAGCCTTCTCTCGACGTTGGGCTATTTCTTCTGGAGAACCGATAGGCCCTATTGATTCATTTTGACGATGCCAGTCATCGGGTAATTCTAGAGGGTCAATGATAGCATCAGCATCGATAATTTCAACTAATTGGCTCCGTAGTTCATCTATTCCTTCGCCTGATTGAGAACTGATTCTCATATATTCTAAGTCGTCTTCCTCAAGTAAATCAGATTTTGAGTAGGCCACTATCATTGGCCTCTCTGCTAACAATTCCTTTACTTCATTCATCAAGTGCAACTGCTTCTCCTGACTCATACCACTACCTTCACTCAAATCAATCAAGAATAGAATTACATCACCGACATTTTCCAAAGCAGCGATTGCCTGCATCTCAATTTGGTTACGTTCAGCCATAGGACGGTCTAACAAACCTGGAGTGTCGACCATCTGGTACTTACGGCGACGATGCTCAAAATGACCAACGTGAAGTCGCTTGGTAGTAAATGGATAAGCTGCAACTTCTGGCTCACCGCTCGATAGAATTGTAATTAGAGCAGATTTACCCACATTTGGAGCCCCTGCAACCACAATACAAGGTTCAGATGCGTCGATAGAAGGCAGTTTACGGAGTATATTTCTAGCCTCTCCGAGCCATAGAATATTATCTCCAATCTGTTCTATTATTGACGACATACGCCCATATGCATGCCTTCTTTCAGCATGGAATGCCTCAATATTGCGATATTTCAACATCTTAGATTGTGATTCGCCTGCTATTTTTCTCACTCTCTCGGCAGCCCACTGAATCGCACCTAGATTTTTACGAAATTCATCTGCTCCAACAGCAGCATCGACTAGTGCTTGATCAAAGGAGGATTGAGCATTAAGACTCGGCCACTTGTCAATCCAATTGAGAAGAGTCTCGGCCATTGTGTCGGAAGCAGCTTGGACCATTCGGGCCATTTGCTTTCGAACGCGGTGATATTTGTCTGGATCCTCAACCAAATCCGACTGTTTGCTGGCACGCCTGAAGGCCTTGTCCAAAACCTCCTGTGGATAAAGCACAGTAGGAATTCGCCGCCACTCGACTGAAGCCATAGTGTGTACCTCCGTTAACGGCGCCGAGGCCGACGCTTTTGAATCAACGGGCTTTTCTATAGTCACGCGCGCGGTGGTATATGAGCGGAGAGCGCCGTGGAAGGAGTATCGATGACCTGCCAGATTGGGCGAATTCAATTGCAATGAAATATGGGGCACAGAACCTTGATGGTGTTCAGGACATTTTCTTTGGCCCTCTAATTGACAGAAGGAGCGGACTGCGCAAAGATGACTTAATTGAAATCATGATTGATGCGAGGGCTATTTCGAAGGACACAGACCCATGGGCTAGAGGCATGTTACTCGCTACTACTCGTCATTCTGTAGAAATACTCGATGAAGAAGGACGATTTCGATCTATTGCGAGAGATGTTATCGTTGAAGTTCGCTTAGTTAGTCACTTAAGGCGATCATATATCGAAGATGAAGAGCTCCTTACCTTTGAGAAAGAGGATTTACGCCGACGCTCAAATGTTCATGAACAAGCAGAGCGTCAGGCCGATGGTGGATCTGATGACAGCCATCTTTGGGGCTAAACGTTCACGGTTGAAAATACAATATGTATTTCTTAGATGGAGTGGAGATTAATGACTGACGAAAAACTCAGATTACATGCATTTGTTTGCACTAATCAAAGAGACGCGACTAAGTCTAGAGAATGCTGTGCTGCAAAGAACTCTCTCGATGTAATGGGAAAACTAAAGAGAGCCGCTAGAACAGCAGGAATTACTGACGTTAGAGTCAATAAATCAGGGTGTTTAGATAATTGTGAACAAGGAATTAGTTGTGTAGTATATCCTGAGGGGATTTGGTATACGATTCCGGACGATGATGAGGCAATATCTCGTATTGTAGAACATCTAGCTGGAGGGAAACCGGCAGAAGAATTTCGAATGGTGAGCGAATGAAGAAAGTAGTTTACACAAAAATAGGTGGTCCTTCCTCAATTGAAATCCGCGATTTTAGTGACCCCATTGTAGAAACTGGGCAGGTTAGAGTAAGAGTACACAGAGCCGGAATCAACTTTGCAGATTTGATGATGAGACAGGGACTATACGGTTCTAACCCTGATTTTCCATTTACTCCAGGATATGAGGTCAGTGGCGAAATCATAGAACTTGGAGAAGGAGTTGAGGGATTAGAAGTAGGGCAGAGAGTCATAGTAATGACGGGGTTTGGTGGATATTCGGAACAAGTTGTTACACCTACAAACAGAGTTATTCCTATACCCGATTCAGTAAGTTATGATGATGCTGCTACACTTGGAGTGACCTATGGCACCGCATACCACATGCTTGTTCATTTAGGGAATATGAAGAAGGGAGAATCTGTTCTTATCCATCATGCTGCAGGAGGTGTTGGAACAGCAGCGGTACAGATTTGTCAAGCACTTGGAGTGACTAATATCATTGGAACCGCTAGTTCATCCAAAAAAGAATTTGTAGAAAGTCTTGGAATGCGCTTTGTAGATAGAAATACGGAAGACTTCGTCAGTGTATGCAAAGATGCAACCGATGGCAAAGGAGTTCATCACGCTATTGACCCTGTAGGAGGTAAGCACCTAATGAGATCATACAAAGCCCTAAGAAATGGAGGGAAACTCTACTGTTTTGGAGCCTCGGCAGCAGTTTCGGGCCCAAAAAGGAGTTACTTTTCAGCATTCAAAATGTGGCGAAGTACACCGAAATTCAATCCTTTAATGATGATGACTTCAAACAAAGCTATCTTTGGAGTACACATGGGTAGGATGGATGACTCGACAGTCTTCGAATCTCATATGATGGATTTAGCAAAGATGCTTCAACAAGGAAAAATAAATCCTATCGTAGATAGTGTCTGGAGATTCGAACAGGTTGCAGATGCTCAACAACATATGCATGATAGGAAAAATCGAGGTAAGGTTCTCCTCGACTTCTCTTAATCACAGACCGCCAGGCACCATCATCGCGAGAACGTTGCCATTACAGACCAATTCAATGTCGTCGGGGAGGTTAATTCCACCCGCCCCCCATGATGCACTGACGGCCTCGCCTATTACGGAGTAGTGGTCACTCTCAACAACTGCATTCATGGTCGCCATGTCGGGCCATATGGTCCCTGCGATGATTCTTTCACCATCAGCAACTAGTGCTCCTCTAAGACAACCGTTCTGCATTGCATATTGCAGAAAGTTCTCCTTCCATACATTCACCATTTCTTCTGTCACGTCATTGCCGCCAGTCTTAACGACCCAATATCTTGCTATTGGCATGATTGGCCTTTAATCTGAATTAGTATAATTTTTTCCACTTGATTATCTCATGTTAAAATGAGAAAAAAGTGAGTTGACTAAGCTCAGTTGAACGATTACATCCGTACAGGACGGGTTGCACCACAGGCCTGACATTTCAGTAGAGTCGTGCGTTCTTCCTTGATGAAACGTGTATCAGGAGCTTTGCACTGGTTGCAAAGAATGTATGTCTTGACATAACCAACAATCTTTTCCTTAATTCTCTTAGGAGGAATTCGTCCCTTGAACATAACACGAACTTGTTCTCTATTACCTGAAGTTCCTAACTCATTAATTAGAAATTGATAGACATGATTAGGATCCCTATCCATTGAGTCAACAATGGCGGAAAAATTACGAATTATTGTTTGATTCCCTTCAACTAAAATTTCAGGAGTTGGCATTGTCCATCGTGCCCTCTCGCTGATATCCTTTGGAATTCTATCACGCGCTCTGTCTAGAAGTGCATCGTACTCGAAGTCAGCCACGAGCCTGCGAACCACCTCCTCCTTTTCACCCCACCGACAGTCATGAATGAGGATACCAACCGTCAAAGACCAGTTTGCTCGCCCATTGCCATGGACGAACTCATTGAAGTCAAAGTCTCTCGAGTTCATCCTGATGCACAATTGCCAACAAGAGGTTCAGTTCATGCAGCAGGTTGGGACCTATACGCACTTGAGGATACCGAGGTTATCTATCGAAATGCCACATTAGTCCGTACTGGACTACATGTCGCCATCCCCGTAGGTTACGAGGGGCAAGTTCGAGCACGTTCCTCTTTGGGCAAAAAGGGGTTAATTCCACCTCATGGGATTGGAACCATTGATGCAGATTACAGAGGGGAATTGTTTGTTATGATGACTTGGATTGGAGAAGGAGGTTCCTATACTATCACGAAGGGAGAGAGAATCGCACAACTATTGATTACACCAATTCCCAGATCTGCCTTCAAAGAAGTACCCCTCCATGAGTTAGGTGAGACTGACCGTGGGGAAGGTGGATTCGGTTCTACAGGAAGGTTCTGACGGCAAATGTGACACGGTTCTTAGAACCGTGCTTCTACATAGTCTTCATACGAATGCTTCATAGTGGTCGTAGTGGGGGCAAGTTCGATGCCACTTAGCATTGACGAACTTCGCACCAAAGTCGAGGAGTACCGCAACAAGGGCCTGAACAGCCAACAGATAGCGGATGAACTATCCCTCTCACAGACAACTATCCAATGGCTTTCTTCAAGCCACGTGCCTGCTGATGAAGATGCGCCTCATGATATTCGAGTGGGATGGCGCTCTGTCGCAGTCAAGGCCGCTAGGGTAGAAGCAGTGTCATACGTATTCTGTGATATTATTGATGAAGAGATAGGGAATGAAGTAGATTGCTTAGTTGGAATATCGATTAATGGAATACCTTTTGCTCAAGCCATAGCGGGCCAAATGGATCTTGAAATCGCAGTTTCACGAAGTATCAGTGAATCGGAAGGAGGACACCTCTCTGATGTATTTGCTAGTGTGAGTGGTAAGCGTGTTGTCGTAATTGATGATGTAGTATCTAGTGGCACTACTATGCGCAAGACAGTTCAGCACCTGAAAAGTGCAGGAGCTGATGTAAAACTCTGCTTAGTTTTAGCAAATAAAACTGAGATGAATGAAATCGAAGGGGTTCCTCTTCGTGGACTCGTGAGAGTTGTAACTGTTTGAGGTAGATTCGATGCACTGGGCGGATTTTACTGCTCAGCGGCTGCAACGTGAATGCGGAGACAAACTGGTCGCCGCTTCTGGTATAACTCCATCTGGTGAATTCCACTTGGGTCATTTTAGGGAAATTCTCTCGGCTGAGATGATTCACAGGGCATGTCTAGACGCTGGACTAGATTCCCGCTACATATTCATTGTTGATTCTATGGACCCACTTCGTAGAGTATATCCCTTCCTTTCAGATGAATACGAACAGTATATTGGCCGCCCTCTTGCATTTATTCCTGCACCAAATCCAGACGGTACCCCTAGTCAAAATGGTTTGTCGTATGCTGAACATTTCCTAGGTCCATTCCTAGAGGCACTTCAGCAAATTGGAGTGTTTCCTGAAGTAATAATGAATCATCAAACCTATGGAAATGGCGAGTTCGCGGGAAAAATTGATTTGGCTATCCAGAATACTGATGCGATTAGAGATATAATTGAAAATATTTCAGGTCGAGAATTGCCTGATGACTGGTTTCCGTACAAGCCTCTTGGATCAGATAGAAGTATGGATGGAGTAACTGTTACCGGCTACGAAAAACCATATGTTCACTGGGTAGATAGGCATGGGGAATCGGGTTCAGCAGATATACGAAAAGCAGATGGGAAATTACCGTGGAGAATAGATTGGGCCGCTAGATGGGGAATTCATGGAATTACTTGTGAACCAGCAGGTAAAGATCATGGGGCAGCAGGCGGCTCTTTTGATACTGGTATACCAATTTGTAAATTATTAGAATCAGAACCTCCTGCAAAAATGGTCTATGAGTGGATTCAATTGAAGGGGTCTGGACCTATGTCCTCCTCAACTGGGAACACAATAGGGCCAATTGAAGCACTATCTCTTGTTCCACCTGAGATATTGCGTTACCTCATTGCGGGCTCTAAAATGAACAAACATATTGATTTCAACACAGGACCAGCATTATTCCAAATGGCTGATGAATACGAAAGACTAGTCGCAAATCCCCCTTCTGGAACTGATGAAGAATTGAATAAACGGCAGCGAGTTGCCAGAGACACTCAAAACGCAGCATTGAGACTCAGTCAAGTAAAGCATGGCACTAATCCCAGTGACTCTTTGGCCGGAGTATCTTTCAGACATCTAGCAATGCTTGCCCAGATTAAATCAAACGACGATGATATTTGGGAGTCTCTTTTTGAGAGTGATCATATCTTTGACCCAAATCCAAGTGATGCACTAAGTGATCGACTCTCACGTATGCGAAACTGGATTGAGGGCATACACTTCCCTGATGATGCTCGAATCGTCATTCAATCCGAATTGACTGAAGATGCTAGAAAGAATCTTGATGAAGAGCAAATGTCATTCCTCATTAATTTCAAGCAAGCCATATCGGGCATTACTTGGAATGATGAGCAGATAAGTCAAGCAATCAAAGATACTGCTGAAGCAAACTCAATCGGAGCTAGGCAAGCCTATATTGCAATCTATTGGGCAGTTCTAGGACAATATTTCGGACCAAGAGCGTCTTCACTCTTAGTTGAAATAGGCTCGGAAAAATTAGAGAGTTTACTTCCGTAACTATTCTGATTTTTTGCCGCCGCGGAACCATACTAAGGCAAATCCTGCTGTGAATCCTGCGCCGAAAGTGCCCATTTCCATTAGTGCATCAAAGGCTGATGTTGCTGCATCACCAACTAGTCCCCCAAGTGAAGTAATTGAATCCCATAACTTACTCCAATTGACAGTAATAACTCCAGATAATTCCAAGAAACTTAGAATACCTACTTGAATTAATGCAAATATTTTCAAGACTTCTTTGAGGAATTTCAGTAGTGCTGCAGTGGTAGCGCCAAGAGCAAGACCTGCGCCCCCCTTCATTCCCACGCTATCGAGTTCAACCATATTTGCCGGATAAGGGATGGAGTGAAAAGACTATTGCAATCATTTCAGTACAGCAATGTCGAGTAATCGGGGTTCTGGAATACCTATCATTGCTTCACCAATAGCCTGAACCTCCATTCGCGCTCCAGCCATAGTGGTCACAAATGGTATATTCAATTCAACGGCAAGTCTACGCATCATATTTCCATCGAGAACCGCCCCCCCTGTATTTCTTGGTGTGTTGATAATAAGTTGTATGTTGCCTTGTCTCATTAAGTCAAGAGCATCTGGAGTCAAACCTTCAGCAATACGATAGCAAGTACGGACCTCTACTCCTCCTGAGTCTCGTAGAACATGGGCGGTCCCTCTAGTAGCATAGATAGTGAATCCCATCTCTTCCAGTTCTTGAGCCAGAGGGATTACATCATGCTTGTCAGCATTTTTCACAGTAATGTACACGCCACCTTCTGTTGGAACGGGGAGTTCAGTTGCAAGACGGGCCTTTAGATAGGCAGCAGCAGGTCTAGCATGGCTTCCCATCACTTCACCGGTACTCTTCATTTCAGGGCCAGGTGCTGGATCTAGTCCTCGTAGTTTAATGAATGGAAATACTGGTGCTTTTACACAAACTGCATCATTTTGAGGTTTAGGGATTGTCAAGTCTTGTAGTTTTTCACCAAGTGAAAGACGTGCTGCGATTCGAGCAAGAGGGACTCCTGTAGCCTTAGCGACAAATGGGAATGTACGAGAACCTCGTGGGTTCACCTCAAGAACATAGAGTGTTTCTCCACGAATCGCATATTGAATATTGAAGCAACCTTTGATTCCAAGTTCAATACCAATCTTTTCAGTCCATTCCTCGACTTGAGCTATGATTTTTCGTGAAACATTCTGAGGGGGTATGAAGCAGGTCGAATCTCCTGAATGGATGCCGGCCTCCTCAAGATGCTCCATTATCGCACCAATCAAGACCTCGTCACCATCACATACTGCATCTACATCCAACTCAATGGCGTTTCCAAGATATTCGTCAACAAGAAGAGGGCGTTCGGGTGAAAGGAAGGCATCCTGCATGTATGCCTCTAACTGTCGGTCGTTGGAAAGTATCTCCATACCTCTCCCTCCTAAGACATACGAAGGTCGCAAAAGAACAGGATATCCAATTTTATGCACTGATTCACGAACTTTTTCAGGGGTGCTGGCGGTTGTCCCATTAGGCATTCTCAACCCTACTCGTTCAGCGAATCTTTCGAATCGCTCTCGATCGCTGGCCTCATCAACAGCATCTGGAGATGTACCCTCCATAGAGAGATTGAGACCCATTTCCTTTAGATGAGGTAAACGACTTGAAAGTGGGAGGGCTAGATTAATTGCAGTTTGTCCGCCAAACTGTAAAAGAATACCATGTGCTTGTTCTCGAAGTAATACTTCGCTTGTATGCTCAAGAGTAAGTGGATCAAAATAAAGGCGGTCACTTGTATCGAAATCAGTAGAAACTGTTTCAGGATTGTTATTGATTATGATTGCCTCTTGACCTAAGTCTCTAATTGCACCAACTGCATGCACACAGCCATAATCAAATTCAATACCCTGACCAATACGAATAGGCCCACTACCAATTACGACAATTCGCTTCTTTGTCGATTTATCCACACCTGGTGTGTAATCAATCCCAGTTGGTGCAGAACCACCCTCGTAAGTGGCATAATAGTAAGGAGTGACTGCAGCAAATTCTGCAGCGCAAGAATCCACCATGCGGAAGCGTGGATGAATAGACAGACTATGCCTACGAGTCGTCACAGAATTTTCGGAAGACTCCTCTGGAAGCGATTTCAAACCACTTGCTGGGAAGCCCGCAAGTGCATCAGCAATGTGCATATCAGTAAAGCCGGTTCCTTTCCAGCGCCTCATTTCAAGCACAGGAATATCAACAGGCATCATACCCAATTCACCTGCTGCTCTAATCTCAGTCTCCATAGCAGCCATACGCTCAAAACGATGAAGGAACCAACGGGTGATTCCACCGGATAAATCCCTTACGTCTTCAATTGTGTAACCTCTTCGGAAGGCTTCGAAAAGAGCACCCATTCTACGATCGGTAGGTACCCTGAGCCAATCTTCTAGTAATGCTTCAGGAAGAGATTCTGCGGCTCTCTCATCCATACTCTCACCGCCTGAAGCATCAGCCATTGTAAGTGGCCTAGGGTGGGGTTGGCCATACTCAAGACTGGCCCATGCCTTGAGGAAAGCCTCCTCAAAACAACGACCTATGGCCATAACTTCACCTGTTGACTTCATCGAAGTTCCAATAGTCCGATCTGCGGTTCGGAATTTGTCAAAAGGCCAGCGAGGTATCTTCACAACACAGTAATCTAATGTGGGTTCAAAGGCAGCTGTGGTGCCCTCTCCAGTTATTGGATTAGGTAACTCATCAAGAGTATAACCAACCGCTATCAGAGCAGCCATTCGAGCTATTGGGTAACCTGTCGCCTTGCTCGCAAGAGCAGAAGAGCGAGATACACGAGGGTTGACCTCTATCACTCGGAATTGACCGTCGTCTTGATTTACTGCAAATTGAACATTGCAACCACCCTTGATATTGAGACGACGGATTAGTCGCAATGCAGCATCCCTTAGACCCTGATGATCTCTGTCAGAGAGTGTTTGTTGAGGTGCGACAACTACCGACTCACCTGTATGTACCCCCATTGGGTCGATATTCTCCATAGTGCACACTATGATGGCATTGTCCGCTCCATCTCGCATGACTTCATATTCATGTTCCTGCCAACCTAGAATACTTACTTCAATCAATACTTGACCAATGGCAGAGTGGAGAATTCCTTGACTCGCAATCTCTACCAATTCACCCATATTGAAGGCAGTCCCGCCGCCTAAACCACCTAGAGTAAAGGCGGGACGAATTAGTAATGGGAATCCACCTAGAGTTTCAGCGGCAGCCATTACTTCTTGAATAGAATCACAAGCTATAGCCTTACAAACGGGGAGGTCAATCTCTTCACAGACTTGCTTGAACAAGTCCCTATCTTCTGCCTCATCTATTGATACAAGGTCGCATCCAATCAATTCAACTCCCAACTCATCTAGGCTGCCATCATGGGCCAAAGCAGATGCTATGTTGAGAGCGGTCTGGCCACCCATTCCGGCTAGTAATGCATCTGGTTTCTCAATTTCTAATATGCGCTTGACTACTTCGGGTAGCAGAGGCTCGATGTAGATTCTATCTGCCATCTCAGGGTCGTTTTGAATAGTTGCAGGATTGGAATTAATCAGAATTACTTCGTAGCCATCTGAACGCAATGCTCGACAGGCTTGACTGCCTGAGAAATCAAACTCTGCCGCTTGTCCAATTCTAATTGGCCCACTACCTAGTATGACTATTCGTTGGAGATCGTCTCTACGCGGCATCAATTCTCACCTCTTACAGCAGGTATCGGCTTACCTGCAAGATGATCTTCTACCATCTCAGCAAAGCGATCAAAGAGAGGAGAGGCATCATGTGGTCCAGGACATGCTTCCGGGTGGTACTGTATAGTGAAGGCCCTCTTCCCAATCAAATCCAAACCCTCTACAGTTCGGTCGTTAGCATTGACATGACGAACACGGAAAGGTGCCTCTAACTCATTGGCACCTCGGTCAGAACATGCACCAGTGGGGTGCGGAGCCAGCATTCCTTTCTCAGGGTCTTCAACCGCAAAGCCATGATTCTGACTAGTAATGTAGACCCTGCCACTTTCTAAATCTACAACTGGTTGATTAGCACCTCTATGTCCATATCGAAGTTTGTATGTGCGCAGACCAGCCGCAAGGCCCATCAACTGATGACCAAGGCAGATCCCCATCACTGGTAGACCCGTTCTTACCGCCGAGGCAAGGGTGTTTCTAGCAGTAGTAGCGGCTCCAGGATGAGCAGGGTCACCAGGTCCATTAGAAGCGAAGAAAGCGTCGGGATTCCATTGAAGAATTTCGTCAAATGTAGTTGTTGCAGGACACCAAACGACCTCGAATCTACGACAAAGTTCTCTAAGAATATTGTATTTCACTCCACAATCTATTGCTGCAAGACGAGGAAGTTTGTTACCTTCATTATCAACCGCTCCTTCATTGAGAAGTACTGCATTGTCACATGTTACTAAAGACACCAAATCTTCAACATCAGGTGGAGTCATCTCATCAAGACGCACCAACATTTCTCTCTCCATTTCAGCAGGACCGAATATACACAATACAGTTCCATGTTCACGAACACGACATGTCAATTCACGAGTATCGATATCCTGTATACCTGGAACTCCATGAGCAAACAAAAGGTCGTGTACATTACCAACCGAATCACGGTGGTCTGGAATTTCCATTAATTGTCTACAAACTACTCCTCGAGGCCAAACTCCTGCTGATTCAGAGGTTCCTGCATGTATTCCATAATTTCCCAATAGAGGCCAAGTGAAAGTTAAAACTTGGCCGGCGAAAGAAGGATCGGTAAGACTCTCTTGATAGCCAGTCATTCCAGTAGTAAATACCAGTTCTCCCTCAGCCACTACTGGTGCTCCAAATAATCTACCACGATATCTAGTGCCGTCGGCCAAAAGAAGTAATCCGTCTGCTCCAGATAGTGGCTCAGGGGTGTCAGAATCCAACAATAAATCGGCTGCATCTGTGAAAATAGGAGGGGTTTTGACACCTGAAACAGAAGCGCCGGGTGAGAAGCCCCTGATGGGACCTATACCCGACATCAACGATGCTGCTTGAATACGATTCTTAGTCATTGAGTGTGGATTCACTCTTCTTCAAGGTTGAGAACATGCTTACCGGAGGCACTGGGTAGCACCCTAATTTCGCCTCCTGAAAAGTGAGATACATCATCAATTGGACCAACAAAAGAATCGAGAAAAATACCTAAAGCAGACACTTCAGAATGAGGTTGATTGCCTACTGAGACGTTGTGAGTAGCCAATTTGTATACCTCTCCGGGAACCTTTGTACCTCCAACCACAATTACTGTGGGCCGGTTTCTATCAATCTTCTCAATAGCATGATGCCAATGTTCACCATACATTGTTAGATGAATTATGACTCCAGCCTTGCCGTCACCAGCATCCTGAGAAAATCGACGCAGCCAACCTAGTGGTTTTGGCTCATAGTGGCACTTGAATTCACCACCAAACCTCTCAGTGACTGAATTCCATGTCTCTAGCGCAGAAGGGTCTTCTTCACCCGCCAAAATCACCTCATTCGCACCAAAAGCACGAGCAGTAAGGCCAAGATGGCTAGTGATTCTCTTGTCACGCTCTCGCCGATGCCCCAAGCGAAGTACCGAGATCGGTTGACGCTGGTCGCGCATACAGTCAGGCAGCAGGCCCGACTTCATCAGCCTGACCCTCAACAGAAGACCCACTCATAGTTGGAATTAGCTCTACTGGCATGTGAATCATTTGAGCTCTGACCCACTGTAATAGAATGGCATCTATGAAGAAGCGAGCGGAATAATGAATCATTACTGCAAGTGCTAGTAATCGACCAGTAGCCATAATGCCATCCTGCATGTTGATATTATCTGTTATAATGGAAAAACCAAGTGGTTCTAGAGTATAATACACTGCTAGAATAACTAGAAGTCCGCCTATGTTTGAGGCTGATGCAAGTCCTCTTTCTCGGCCGATTGAAGAGATCATAGTAGCAATGAAGACAATTGCGGGAACCATCAGAGCCATTGTAGGAAAATCAAACGCACCTAACATAGAATCAGGAATGTTGGAGTCACCGAGTGATTCTCCCCCTTGCTTTACTGCAATCCACCAGAACAAACCAGACATCATTAGCAGGGCACCCGAGAACCAACCTCTTTGGGTTATCATATCACGGATTTCATGCCTATCGGCTGGCTGCAATCTTTGAAGGATAGATTCCATTAATTCAAGAGCATCATTAGAGGGTAATTCCTCTTTTGCGGTTGCTGCAAGACCCGATTGAGGGCTTGAAACAACGTCATCCATAGTCTCCTCGCCCAAAACCATTGTCGGATTGGCTCTCCGTCACATCATAAAGCATACGCAGAATCCGAGGGGTGAAATGGCCGACTGGAGACGAATCCTGAATCGCCGAGATGACGGTTTTCCACGAATTATGGGAGTTCTCAACGTCACGCCAGACTCATTTTATGCGGATTCGCGTGTAAATTCACTACAAGATGCGCTTTCTCGCGCAGAGCAGATGGTCAAAGATGGAGCCGATTGGTTAGACATCGGTGGTGAATCAACTAGACCGGGGGCTGAACCTGTAAATCCAGAAGAAGAATTAGAGCGTGTTATTCCTGTCGTGAAGGCTGTAAGAGAACTATTGCCAGAAGTTGGAATCTCAATAGATACGAGAAGAGCCATGGTAGCACGTGCTGCTGTTGAATTAGGTGCAGACATGATTAACGACGTCAGTGCTCTTTCTGACCCTGATATGCTTAATGTGATTATTGAATCTAATTTGCCTGTTTGTATAATGCACATGCAAGGTCTGCCTGAAAATATGCAAAATGACCCAAATTATGGAGATGTAATTACTGAAGTTCGACAATCCTTAGCTGCTGTTACAGATATTTTGTTGGAATCGGGGGTTTCTGCAAACAATATCATCGCCGACCCAGGGATTGGCTTTGGCAAACAATTGCATCATAACACCACCCTGCTCGCTGCTGGAAGAGATATTGTTCCAAACACACAAATGCCCTTGATGTGGGGTGTCAGTAGAAAGAGAATGTTCGCACACCTCCTATCAAGAGAAGATGCTAGTGAACGGTTAGCCGGTACTTTGGGTATTGCAGCAATGGCTCCTACCAAAGGGGTCGACATCATCAGGGTGCACGATGTGCGCGAGCATGCTGATCTGTACGCTGCGATGCGTGCTGTGGAATAAGGGGGGATGACATGGGGCGTAATGTTGTAGAAATCGATGAAAATCTACGTCTAATCGGAACGGCGCATGTTTCAACAGCATCTGTTGAATTAGTTCGCGAACAGATTGCCGAGTTCAAACCTGATTTAGTTGCTGTTGAACTCTGTCAGTCACGTCTTAAGTCACTAAAAACTCCTGATGAACTTGACAATGATGACCTTCTAAAAATTATCAATGAAGGTCGCTCTTTGATGATTCTACTGCAATCCGCTTTAGCGGCCCAGCAACGCAAAATGGGCTTAGAAACCGGTGAAAAACCCGGAGCAGAACTACTTGCAGCCATTGAAATGGCTGAAGAAGCA
>Ga0208894_1000225_pt1:0-7500 | contig 49204 bp, 45 predicted proteins | sample ETNtaG_12_FD_185752 | JGI IMG/M metagenome (GOLD analysis project Ga0208894, IMG submission 185752) | Marine microbial and viral communities from oxygen minimum zone, Eastern Pacific Ocean - ETNP201306SV49 (SPAdes) (version 2) | ecosystem: Environmental > Aquatic > Marine > Oceanic ...
TCCATTCAAAGTATTTTCAATTGTTGTTGCTTGTTCATGAATTTCTTTGTGCATAAAATATTTGAATTTTCCTTTATCAAAATCATCAATTTTATAGTCAATTGTTTCAACTTTTTTTGGCAAAGATACGTCTTTATCTACAGGCTTTATATGATAAGAAGAACCATCAATAACTACTATTTCGCTATCATCAAGATAGATAATTTGTTGTGTATGTTTGACAATTGGAGATATGTCACTACCAATGAAAAATTCATTATCCTTAATTCCCAGAACTAATGGACTTCCTTTTCGTGCTGCAATCATCATATCTGGATAATCTTTGTTTAAAACAACAATACCATATGCACCATCTACTCTCTGTAATGCTGCACGAACAGATTGCTCAAAATTTAAATTACCTTTGTTATAAAAATATCCAATTAATTGAACTAATACTTCAGTATCTGTATCTGATCTAAATTTTATCTTCTTTGATCTAAGGAATTTTTTAATAGGATTATGATTTTCAATAATACCATTATGGACAATAGCAATTTTATTGCTTTGATCTAAGTGTGGGTGTGCATTCTTCTGATTAGGTTCTCCATGTGTTGCCCATCTTGTATGAGCAATGCCTAGTCCTGTGCAATTTTTTGAAGATTTTTTGCTATTAATAGCTGTTTCAAGTTCTTTTACTTTTCCAGCGCGTCTTGTAATACTAATTTCATTATTATAGAGACAAGCAACTCCGGCAGAATCGTATCCACGATACTCTAACTTTTTTAATCCTCCCAATAATATTGGGAAGCAGTTTTTATGGCCTTTATACGCTACTATTCCACACATGACTTCGTAATATATCAAGTAATACTGTTACTATCCTCTTTTTTTATAACCTGTGAACCGGGAGGATTAAAAAAATATGCTAAAGCTTCTTTAATACTATTTGCATTATACATATCACGAAACAATGATTGCCATTCCATAAAAGTTATCTTTACTGGATCATATGTTTCAACATTCTTCACTAAACCATATTTAACTGGTGCACGTTCTGGTTCAAAAGTACCAAAAATTCGATCCCAAACTATAAACACATTACCATAATTCTTATCAATATACTCTGGATTAGAACCGTGGTGAACACGATGATGAGATGGAGTATTAAAAATCCATTCTATAGGACCGAGAGTTCCAATCATTTGTGTATGCCCAACTACTCCCCAAAGAGTACTCAAGACACCACATACTGCAATCATAGTCGGGTCTAAACCCATTAATGGTAAAACAATAAAAAAAGGTATTTTAGAGATAGGTCCAAACCAAGCTTGTCGGAAAGAAACAGCAAAATTCATCTCTTCGCTTGAATGGTGACTCATGTGCACTGCCCAAAGAAAACGACTACGGTGAGAAAAGCGATGGTAAAAATAAAAAACTAAATCAATTAATATAATAGTCATAAGCCAGAGAGACCAAGTTGGTAGGGTTCCAATTAAGTCAATAATACGAAATTGATAAAGATAGAAATGCAGACCCAAAGTACCACCTTTGATTAATACATGCGTCACCATATTACCTAATAAAAGACCGATAGTAGCTAAAGTATCACCTACATTATAATATCCTTTTTGCTTCCAATGTGAGAAAATCGCCTCAATTACTATTAATAATAATACTGGTGGCGCTCCAAGAGCAAAAGCTTCATTTACTGTTATAGAAGACATACGTTATTTATCTCTTACTAAATTTAAGGTCATTTTTATGTTTCCTCTATCACCATATTTATCAGAATCCAATGCTATTTCTTTGAACCCATATTTATCATACAAGTTCCTTGCTATAACTAAAGAGCTATTTGTAATTAATATAATCTGAGTTGCATTCCTATCTTTTGCAAAATCAATACAATTATCCATTAATTGATTGGCTATTCCAAGTCTACGAAATTTTTTTGCTACTGTCATTTTTGCTAATTCAAACATAGTATCATCTATATAAACCATTGCAGCAGTAGCAATTACCTTATTATCTTTAATAGCAAAAAATATTTCTCCTCCTTTATCAATAATATATTCTTTAGGAGTCGACAAATCATTGATATCTGACTCCTCTAATTCCCAAGATTCTTCAATCCATTCTTTATTAAGAGAATAAAATGCAGAAGTATATTCTCTTTTAAATGATTCAATTGATATCAAACCTTCTTTACCTCTGATAATTAATTTGGCCAGTAAATATATTCATCGCCTTCTTCATATTCTTCACCAGTATGCTTATCGATGAGCATTGGAACATTAGCAACGCTTGGCCATAATGGCTCTGCTTGTTCTAAATTATGTTGATCAAGCAAATCATCTAATAATTGTACTTTTTTTGGATAGTCAGCAAGAACATTATTTTGTTCAGTCGGATCTTCTTCAAGATGGAATAGCCACTTTTGATCAGCTCTGCTTGTTCTGATTAATTTCCAACCTTGGTGAAGGACAGTTTGTTGATGTCCTTGTCTCCAGAATAAAGTTTCATGGAGAATGCCTTTTTTAGATCCTTTTACAAATGGTACAAAATCTATTCCATCTAATTTTCTATCACTTGGAATAATAGCATTTCCTGCAGCGGATATAGTATGAAAAATGTCATTATGGTGTACTGCAGGTATAAATTTAGTTCCAGCTTTAATTTCATTAGGCCATTTAGCCATAAATGGAATGTGCATTCCCCCTTCAAAATGGGTTAGTTTCCATCCACGATAAGGTTTGTTAATATCAGCAAGCTCTATATAACTTGCTCCTCCATTATCGCTGGTAATAATAATTAATGTATTGTCTGTTAATCCATTTTCTTCTAATGCATCAACAATACGTCCTACACTTCTATCTAATGCTGTAATCATTCCGGAATACACTTGCAAATTATGACCTTTTGTATGGTGGTGAACGGCTTCTACATCGCTTTTTAGAGCCTGTAGAGGATTATGTACTGCCCAATGAGCTAGATATAAGAAAAATGGTCTATGTTTATTCTTTTCTATGACTTTAATTGCTTCATCTGTATAGTAATCAGTAAGATATCCTCCCGGAGCAAACGCAGGGCTCTTATTAAACGATGCACTAAATTGACCTTTAGCCCATACCATGTTATCTACAGGGTGGCTAGTTTTTGCATTTACAACACGTTTATCATTTTCAGGTAAATAAAGCCCACCTTCCATGAATAAACTATCATCAAATCCTTGGTCATTAGGATGGCTTCCGCTCAATCTTCCTAAATGCCATTTTCCAATATGAGCTGTATAATAACCGGCATCCTGCAATACTTCGGCAATAGTAATTTCTTCCGTAGGAACACCAGCAGAAAATATATCTTTTGCATCATCATAAAGATTTTCTTCTATTTCAAGTTTTAGTTCGTCATCTTGGATATCAGATATCCATTCCATTAACTTTAAAGCGCCTGGAAACAGTGGTGTAAACTCAAATCCAAATCGTGTTGAATAACGTCCTGTCATAATTGATGCTCTGGATGGAGCGCACATTGCATTTGCTGCATATCCATTTTCAAAAATCACGCCATCATGTGCAACTTGATCAATATTAGGAGTCATTAATAAGCCACTTCCTGCTCCTCCATTATAAAAAGAGATATCATTGAATCCCAAATCATCTGCAAGAATCAAAACGATATTAGGACGTGTATCATCTGCACTTCTAATAGCAGGACCTTGATCCCAATTTGAAGATCCTTCTGATAGAACTGGTCTTGTAATATTTAAAATTTTTGGAAGTGCCCAAACAGTAATATTAACCCTATTCTGCCAAGTTATCAGACCTATGAAAAGTAAAAAGAATATGCTAGCTGTAATTTTTCTCATCTTACTCCCACTCAATAGTAGCTGGTGGCTTACCTGTACAATCATAAACTACTCTACTGACTGTTGAGATTTCATTTACAATACGATTAGAAACTTTTCCAATAAAGTCATAGGGAAGATGAGCCCATGTTGCTGTCATAAAGTCAACAGTCTCGACTGCTCTTAAAGCCAACACATCTTCATACCTTCTTTCATCACCAACAACGCCTACTGATTTTACAGGAAGATACACAACAAAAGCTTGGCTCAGAGAATCATATAAATTTGCTTGCTTTAGCTCATCAATAAAAATTTTATCAGCTTTTTGTAATACATCGATTCTATCTTTTGTGACTTCACCCATAATTCTAATTCCTAATCCAGGGCCAGGAAATGGATGTCTCTTTAAAACACTTTCAGGCGTATTAAGCTCTTTTCCAATCTTTTTGACTTCATCTTTAAATAAGTCTCTAATAGGTTCTACTAATTTAAGATTCATTCTCTCTGGTAATCCTCCTACATTGTGATGTGATTTAATGACACTAGATTTATGTCCATCGGAAGATGATTCAATTACATCAGGATAGATAGTGCCTTGCGCAAGCCATTGAATATCATCAATTTTTTTTGCTTCTTTTTCAAAAACATCAATGAACGTGTTTCCAATAATTACTCTTTTCTCTTCTGGATCAGTAACACCTTTTAATCGATCAAGAAAAATATCACTAGCTTCTGATAGTTGAATATTAATACCTAAATTCTGGAAAGTAGTCATCACTTCTTCTACTTCATTTGATCGTAATAAACCATGATCTACAAAAATACAAATTAGATTATCTTTGATACATTTATCTAATAGCATAGCTACAACAGAAGAATCAACACCGCCAGACAAGCCTAGCAATACTTTATCATTATTAACCTGATTTTTAACAGAAGAAACCATTGATTCTATAATATCTGATGTCTCCCAATTTTTTTCACACTTACATATAGTATAAACAAAATTATTTAAAATCTTTGATCCTTGATCAGTATGGGTTACCTCTGGATGAAATTGTAATCCAAACCATGACTTTTCTACATTTTGAAAAGCAGCAATGGCGCAATTATCAGATTCTGCTATCGCAGAAAAATTATCAGGCAATTGATCTACTTTATCGCCATGACTCATCCAAACATCTAAAGTATCATTACTGAAATTAACATTATCAAATAAAATTGAATCTTCTAACTTTCTTATACTAGCATGACCAAACTCTCTCTTATCTGAATTAATTACCATTCCATCTAATTCTTGAGCTATTGTCTGCATTCCATAGCAAATACCTAGAAGCGGAATTTTAAAATTAAACAATTCCTTATTAATCTTAGGTGTATTAGCCTGTGTTACTGTTTCTGGTCCTCCAGAAAGAATAATACCATTAGGGTTCATTGATTGAATTTTTTCTATAGATACATCGCAGGGCAATACCACAGAAAATACTCCAATTTCTCTTACACGTCTTGCAATGAGTTGAGTATATTGAGATCCAAAGTCTAGGATGATGATTGTATTATTATTCATTTTAAGATAGATAATATGTTATCTAATTTATCTTTTAAATTATTTCTATCCACTACTAAATCTATAAATCCTTTTTCTAATAGAAATTCTGCAGTTTGAAAACCTTCTGGCAACTCTTGATTTGTAGTTTGTTTAATTACGCGCTGACCAGCAAATCCAATTAAAGATTTTGGTTCTGCTATAGTAATATCTGCCTGCATTCCAAAGCTTGCTGTAACACCTCCTGTTGTAGGATAGGTAAGAATAGAAATATAAAGCCCACCTCTTTTTGCAAACTTTGCTAAATGGGTGCTAATTTTAGATAATTGCATCAATGATAATGCACCTTCTTGCATCCTAGCACCACCAGATTGACATAAAATAATTAATGGACAATTTTTATCTGATGCATAATTAATAGACTTAGATATTTTTTCACCTACAGCGCTTCCCATACTTCCGCCTATAAATTTAAAATTCATGATTGCAATTACTACATTCTTACTATTAATTTTGCCATAATAACATTCTACTGCCTCTTTATTTTCTGGCACTGATTTTAAAATGTCTTCATATGCCTTATTTGCTTTAAAATTGAGCATATCAGTTGATACAATATTTTCAAATAGATGTTCACGCTCTTTATCAAGCATTATATCAAGATACTGTTGACTAGAAATTGGAAAATGAAAACTACAATGATGGCAAATAGAATTGGCAGTCTCTAATTCGGGAATATAAAGAATTTCACCGCAATTACATTTTTTCCACAAGTCGTTAGGCAATTCTTTCTTATTCGAATCTTGAATATTTTTATCTTTTCTTGTAAACCAATTCATTATTATCCTGTATTGAATGATCCTATATAGTTAGGTACTAAATTGTTAATAGATTTTGTTTTTAACAAATCAAAATTACTCTCTCCTATATTTAATACATCTTTCACTGATGGTTGAGCAATAACAATATTTTCTGAAAGATTATTGATATCCTCAATCAAATGTTCTGGACCATAATATATTACTGTTCCATTATTATTTTTTGACAACTTTTCAATTGATAAGGATTGAGGGTCTGTTTCTAGAGTATAGTCACTCTTATTTGATATGTATTTTGCATGATAGACAGTATTGCCATGTGAATGTATGATGATAGTAATTGGATTATCTTTTGTATCTTTCATATGAGGAAATAATATCACATCAAAAGTAGATATTGGAATAATGGGTATGTCCAATGCAATCGCTAATCCCTTTGCATAGCTTAGCGCAACTCTAAGGCCAGTAAATGATCCTGGTCCCATTGATATTGCAATCGCATCTAAATCGCTAAATTTTAATGAAAGTTTTTTAATCAATTCTTCTGTTATTATAGGCAAACTAGTAGCACTGTCATTATTTATTGGTGCAGATAATTCATGAGTCTTATTGTCATGTGTAATAGCAACGCTACATTCTTTTGAAGATGATTCGATTCCTAGAATATTCATTATAGTTTTATTAACCTTTCATTGTCAGAAACATATTCAAATCTTATCTCGATTTTGTTACTTATATCAATACCTGCAATTAATTCTGGCCATTCTATTAACGTAATTGCTTTTTCGTTTACTAAATATTCTAATCCACCAATCTCTAAAAATTCACCTATTGATTTTAGGCGATATAAATCAAAATGATATAAATAATGATCATTGTAAGAATATTCATTTAGAATTGGATAAGTTGGAGATGAAATAACATCATCAAAACCTAATCCATTAGAAAATCCCTTGGAAAAAGTTGTTTTTCCAGAACCTAAGTCTCCTATTAACAGAATAACAGATCCGTACTCTATGGATTGAGCAAATTTCTTTGCAAATTTAAATGTTTCTTCAGACGAAGTTGATTTGAATGGCTCTATTGGTTGCATATTAAGCGTAATATACAAATATAAGGAAAAAATAAATACCGGCAATGTCCTACTCTCCCACACTGGTTTCCCGTGTAGTACCATCGGCGCTATAGAGCTTAACTTCCGTGTTCGAGATGGGAACGGGTGTGGCCTCTATGCTATTGTCACCGGTAAGCTTTATGGAAATTAATCGCGATTGTAGCAGAATATTAAAACACAAGTCATACAAAAC
>Ga0208894_1000225_pt1:10000-49204 | contig 49204 bp, 45 predicted proteins | sample ETNtaG_12_FD_185752 | JGI IMG/M metagenome (GOLD analysis project Ga0208894, IMG submission 185752) | Marine microbial and viral communities from oxygen minimum zone, Eastern Pacific Ocean - ETNP201306SV49 (SPAdes) (version 2) | ecosystem: Environmental > Aquatic > Marine > Oceanic ...
AGTGGTCTTGGCAGATTCAAACAGGATTTCACGTGTCCCGCCTTACTTGGGAATTATTAAGACAAGATCTAATATTTTCACATACAGGACTATCACCTTCTATGGTAAATCTTTCCAGATTTTTTTGTTAACATTAGATTTTTTGACTTGTCAATCTAACTGCAATTAGATTAATAATAACCCCTCAACCCCAATATTGCAAGATTTGCAGACTTGACACAATATTGGTTTAGGCTATTCCCCTTTCGTTCGCCACTACTAAGGGAATCACTATTGTTTTCTTTTCCTAAGGTTACTTAGATGTATCAGTTCACCTCGTTCGCTCTTTCTATCCTATATATTCAGATAGAAGTGTTTTGATATAAATCAAAACGGGTTGCCCCATTCGGAAATCTCCGGATCAGCAGTTGTGTGCACCTACCCGAAGCTTATCGCAGCTTACCACGTCCTTCATCGCCTCCATGTACCAAGGCATCCTCCGTGTGCTCTTAGTAGCTTTATCAAGTTCTTATATGACTTGAGTGTTTTAATGATTCAGCATTAACTAGAATAATTGAAAACTATTCTAATTAATACAAATATTGATCAAAAAATGGGTTGCCCCATTCGGAATTAGAATTTGATCAATACAATTGATTTGTATCACAGCTACAGGATTAAAATCATAAATAGCTATGACACAGTTGTTAGTAACAAAGTTATTATAATTACAAAGCATAACTTTGTTACCCGCGTTAATTTCCAAATTGTCAAATATCTAAAATCTAAATTTTGTGGAGCTGACAGGGCTTGAACCTGCGACCTATTCCGTGCAAGGGAATTGCTCTCCCAACTGAGCTACAGCCCCAATGTTTTTAATTGGTGGGCCTACGTGGACTCGAACCACGGACCTCATCCTTATCAGAGATGCGCTCTAACCAGCTGAGCTATAAGCCCCTTTTATAAACTCTAAATAAAACACTATGTAAAACCTGTCTATTAATTCTGAAGTTAAAAATCCAAATCATAGATTTGAACTTTCGACCATATCTTACTTTATTATAAAATAAAGTAGATTACTCCCTGAAAGGAGGTGATCCAGCCGCACCTTCCGGTACGGCTACCTTGTTACGACTTAGTCCCAGTTACCTGCCTTACCTTAAACAGCTTCCTCCTTGCGGTTAGAATACCATCTTTGGGTACTGCAGACTTCCATGACTTGACGGGCGGTGTGTACAAGACCCGGGAACGTATTCACCGTAGTATGCTGACCTACGATTACTAGCGATTCCTGCTTCATGAAGTCGAATTTCAGACTTCAATCTGAACTGGGGATAGTTTTAAAGATTGGCTCCTCCTCGCGGAATTGCTACTTTTTGTACTATCCATTGTAACACGTGTGTAGCCCTGGGTATAAGGGACATACTGACTTGACATCATCCCCACCTTCCTCCCGGTTATTCCGGGCAGTCTATTTAGAGTCCCCACCATTATGTGCTGGCAACTAAATATAGGGGTTGCGCTCGTTGCAGGACTTAACCTAACATCTCACGACACGAGCTGACGACAGCCATGCATCACCTGTGAAAGAGTTTAATAATAAATTATTAAAGGGATTTCCTTTCGGAAAACTTTCTCTTACATGTCAAACCCAGGTAAGGTTCTTCGCGTATCATCGAATTAAACCACATGTTCCACCGCTTGTGCGGGTCCCCGTCAATTCCTTTGAGTTTCAATCTTGCGATCGTAGTCCCCAGGCGGAGTATTTATCGCGTTAGCTACGACACTGAAAGGGTCGAATCCCCCAGCATCAAATACTCATCGTTTACGGCGTGGACTACCAGGGTATCTAATCCTGTTCGCTCCCCACGCTTTCGTACCTCAGCGTCAGTTTTGAGCCAGAAGGCTGCCTTCGCATTTGACTTTCCTCATGATATCTACGCATGTCACCGCTCCACCATGAATTCTGCGTTCCTCTCTCAAACTCTATCTTAACAGTTTTGTATGCACTTTCTTAGTTAAGCTAAGATATTTAACATACAACTTATTAAAACGCCTACGTACCCTTTACGCCCAGTAAATCCGGACAACGCTAGGACCCCTCGTATTACCGCGGCTGCTGGCACGAAGTTAGCCGGTCCTTTCTTGTAAGGTACCGTCAGTAACAGATGGTATTAACATCCGAAACATTTCTTCCCTTACGACAGATTTTTACATTCCTAAAAACTTCATCAATCACGCGGTGTTGCTGCATCAGGCTTTCGCCCATTGTGCAAAATTCCTCACTGCTGCCTCCCGTAGGAGTCTGGACCGTATCTCAATTCCAGTGTGGCTGATCATCCTCTCAGACCAGCTACCGATCTCGGTCTTGGTAGGCTATTACCCTACCAACTAACTAATCGGACGCAAATCTATCTTGAAGTGTAAGCCGAAGCCTACTTTAACAACTATGCCCCGAAGGGCCCGCTGCATTATTTGGTATTAGCACTGGTTTCCCAATGTTGTCCCAATCTCCAAGGCAAGTTATTTACGCGTTACTCACCCGTTCGCCACTTTACTATTATCCGAAGATAAATTCTCGTTGACTTGCATGTGTTAAGCACACCGCCAGCGTTCGTCCTGAGCCAGGATCAAACTCTCAATTGTATTGTTTAAGTTTGTTCGTATATCGACTACAGGATTAAAAGACAAAGGTTCTACATAGTAAATTTTCAAATAACTAAAAAAATTCTTTTGCATTTTTTTGACGCAAAAGCCACGCAAATTATAACGGTTTATACAGATAACCAACTAAAAAATTAAAAAATATTATTTTTTTTAAATGACTAGATTAAAAGGCCTGCAATCGTGGCAGTTAACCACGAAGCTAGTGCACCGCCAAACATAGCTTTTGTCACTAATTTTGCTAGATCTTTTTTGCGATTTGGGGCCATTGCTCCAATGCCTCCCAATTGAATACCGATAGAACCAAAATTTGAAAATCCACACAGAGCATATGTAGAAATAATAGCAGTTCTTTCAGAAATCATTCCCTCTGTAATAATATTCTGTAAATCTCCATAGGCAATTAGTTCAGTTAAGACAATCTTCTTTCCCATTAGCATTCCTACTAATTGTGCTTCACTCCAAGGAACGCCCATTGTCCATGCTAAAGGTCTGAATATAAATCCAAAGATAGCCTCCATTGATGTACCTAAGAAAGCAAGAAAGAAATTAATCATTGCTACAAATGAGATAAATGCAATCAACATTGCAGCAATATTTGCTGCTAATTTTAGTCCATCAGTAGCTCCTGTACTGAGTGCCTCCATTCCATTTGTATGGGATTGTTTTATCTCTATATTAAGATCACCCATAGTGCTAGACTCTTCTATCTCAGGATAAATAATCTTAGCAATGACAAGCGCTGCTGGCGCTGACATAACAGAAGCTGCCAATAAATGTCCTGCAATACCTGGAATATTTGATAGCCATGATACATAAATTGCTAGCACCCCTCCAGATACAGTTGCAAATCCTCCTGTCATCACTGCCATCAACTCTGACTTGGTCATTTTATCAATAAAAGGTCTTACCATTAATGGAGATTCTGTCTGTCCTAAAAAAATATTACCAGCAACACTCAATGTCTCAGATCCACTAGTTCCCATTGTTTTTTGCATCGATCGTGCAATAAACTTCACTATCACCTGTATAACGCCAAAATGATAGAGAACTGAAACAAGGCTCGAGAAGAAAATAATTGTTGGTAAAGTTTTAAAAGCAAAATTAATTAAACCTGGATGAAATCCTACTCCATCTACATAGGATGTAAATAGAAAGTTAGCACCTGAATCAGAAAAACTAATCAACTTGGTAATTGCCTGATCTAAAAAACTAAAAATAGGAGCTCCAAAGGGAGTTTTTAGAATAAAGATAGCAAAAATAAATTGAAGCATCAGCCCAATAGAAACTGTTTTTATATTTATTGCTTTTTTATTATCAGATAATAAGAAAGCAATGAAGAGTAATGCAAAAATTCCTACCAGACCGCTAAAATTTCCCATAATAATTACGGATGATTATGTCCAGCATGTAAGTCTGCTGTATTAGTATCTTTCTCTTTGACTTTGGAATTCTCTTTGAGCATATCTAGTATTTTTTGATCCAATAAGTCATCAGAAAGTTTAGCTTTATTAGATTCTTTTTTATAGAATCTTTCAATCTCAGCTTTCTGATTAGCATTCTTTTCAATTGCTTCTTTTATAAAATTATCTATCGCATTCTTATCAATAGAAATCTCTAAATCTTTAATCATTGCTTTTCTCAACAAATACCATTTTAAATTATTCTCTGCAAATAACTTATATTGTTCTCTTATTTTTTCTTCATCAATATCTGCAACTATATTATCATCTTTATTGGTAGTAACTGGAGATGACATTCTTTGATTCTCCACAACTTCTTTTACAATATTATTCAAATAATTATCAAGCATTGATTTTGGCAATATGGGATCTACTAATTTGATAAATTGATCAATGATAGCTGAATTAAATAATTCTTCTGATTTCTTTTCATATTCTAAGCCAATGCTTTTCTCTATATTGCTCTTCCATTCTTCTACACTTTTACAGTTCGGATCCATTGTTTTTACAAATTCTTCATCTAGTTTTGGTGGAATCCTTCTCTGCATAGACTCAACTATAATATTATAATCTTTTTGGCCAGCACCTAGGTCAATAGTCATTTTTACTGAATCACCAACCTTTTTATCTAATAAAAGATCTTTATTATTATTGATAAATGGCTCTTGTCCTATAGCGATATATTTTTTCTCTTTTTTACCGATAATAGCAATACCAGATTCATCTATTTCTTGAAAATCTGCTATCATAAAATCGCCTTCTGAAGAACCTTCTTCAATCTGTTCTGTTTTACTTTGAGAATTCAATATATTGTTAATTGTATCGTCTACTTCTTTTTCATTGGATATAAAGTTAGTTTTTTCAACTGTGACCATATTTTTTTTAAGCTTTGGAGCAGATAATGGTGGTTCTATTTCAAATTCAGATTTAAAAGAAAAATCTTTTTCATATGCAAAATCTATATCTTTTAATGCAGCTTGATTAATAGGATTCAGTTCTTCTTTTTGCAAAGCAAGTATATAATATTTCTCTGAAAAGTCTTGTACAAAATTCATTTCGATCTGACCCAAGTATTGTGACATTAATATATTATCTGGAATCTTTCCTTTTCGAAATCCTGGGACCTTAATATTTTTTGCTACTTTCTTTTTACAGAGCTCAAAGTCATCTTTGATATCTTTCCATCCAGCTAGAATAGATAATTCATATGTGAAGTCATTAATCTTCTTAGATTTAATCTTCAAATTCATTTATTGTTTTAACCTATAAATACAACCTTCAATAGTTTTGATAAACGTATCAAGTTGATTCTGTGTACAGATTAAATCTTCGATTTCTTCATAGGAATCGGATGGATAAGATTCTTGATCATATTCTCTCAAAAAATTAGATTCAAGTTTTACAATCATATCTTCTAATATTTGTTTATGTAAATTCTTACTTCTTAGAAAATTTAATTGAAGATTAATCTTGCCATTAGAAGACAATCGAAATAGAGGTAAAAGTCCATAATCAGAATGACATCTGAATGTCATAGTACCAAAATCATCTCCAGTCCCCCATGTAAGTTCATCAGAATTTTTTTCAGAAAAATCTATCAATTGCAAACAGTTAATAGCTACATCGTTTTCACAAGCTTGATTGATATGTTCAGTGAATGTTTTTTTACACCATTTTGCCATAAATACTCTCCAAATTAAGCATACTCTTTTAATAGAATATGGTGTGGAATTTACGAATATCGATTCTCTTTTAAAAATGAAATCTTATTTATCTAATAGAAAAATAGAAGAGATTTTAATTTCTTAATGGCTTTCCAGTCTTTAGGAAATGTGCAATACGATCTTGTGTTTTAGGCTCTCCAGCTAATGACATAAAGCACTCTCTCTCAATATCTAAAACATATTGTTCATCTACCTTAGACATTAAGCCTCCTTTATCACCACCGCTTAATACATAAGCAGTTTTAGAAGCTACTAGTTCATCATGATCAGAGATTTTTCCTTGTGCTTTCATTGCTTTAGCTCCAACTGAAGCCATGGTTCTTAATGTCATGCCTGGTAAAGATAGATCATCTCGATATTTAGGAGGTTCATATCCATTATCTGAAAGTTCTAAAACTTTCTTTTTACCTAAAGCTAGCAAATGTTCTGAATTCATGCTTATTGTATCAGATTTCCTTAACCATCCTTTTTTCAAAGCATCAGTTGCGCTTCTTGATACAGTCATTGGATTAATTAGGCCAATAGCTTGACGTCCAATATTCATGTTAACATTTTTAGCATCATTATTTTCTAATAAATTTAATAATACTCTTAAATGTCCACCTGCTCCAGGTATTAACCCTTGCATTGCTTCAACAAGACCAGCATACAACTCTCCGGCAGCAATAGTATGGGCAGAACAAGCATAGAATTCAAAACCTCCTCCAAGTGCGAAATTAAACGGACATGTAATAACAGGGTATTTTGAATGTCTGATTCTTTGAGTAACTGTCTGCATTTCTTCAACTCCTGCATCCATTATTTGGAGATTTCCAGAATCAATAGCCATTTTAAAGTCATTAACATTTGCTCCTGCACTCCAATTTTTTCCTTGATGACCCATCACTATGCCTTTATACTTCCCTGTTTCTAATAAATCTAATGCATGCTTTACTATGCCAACCATAGATCTATCGATTGGATTGAATGCTGGAACAAAAATCGAATGAAATTCAACATTTAAAACTCTATCACCAACATCATAAATGCTAGCACTCCAATCTCTTTTGAGCATAGTCTTTGAATTCTTAAATAGATTCAAGTTAAGAGTTTTATTGTTAGTTTTATGAACAAGCACTTTCTTATTTACCGGGCAGTAGTATGTTAATTCCCCATCAATAATTTCATAGAATGACTTTCTACCTGATGCTAACATTTCTTCAACCCATGAAGGAACTTTTCTATTTTCTTCTTTCATTTTGTTTACAGATTTCTCAACACCAATTGCATCCCATGAATCAAAGATTCCAATATCTCTCGTAAAGCCCCATTTCATGGTGTTATCAATCTCAATAATGCTATCTGCAATCTCTGGAATCATTTCTGCAGTATAGATTAATAGCGGAGCATTGCATTCCCACAAAAATTTTGCTGCTTTATCATCTAAAAATGTTATTGCTTTTATTCTTTTCGTTAGATTTTTAATAGGTTTTCCTACTCTAAGCGTGTCAAATTTACTCTTCTTAGTAGGAGTATATTCCATAGTGTCAAAATCTAGTGATAAGATTTGTTTTCCTTCTTTTTTATACCATCCTGAGCCTGTTTTTTGACCTAGCCTTCCATCTTCGACTAGCTTTACTAAAAGTTCATGTGGTCTAAATTTCTCTCTTTCTTCTTCGCTTTCTGTTGTAACTCTTTCATGCATATTATTAGAAACATTAAGCGCTGTATCTAAGCCAACGATATCTTGGGTTCTAAAATATGCGCTCTTTGCATTACCTATTAAAGTACCAGTGAGCGCATCTACGTCTTCAACAGATAATCCCATTTCTAATGCTTTTTCTATAACAAGTCTACCATTTGCATTAATAAGTCTATTTCCGATAAAACCTGGAGTATCTTTTGCATGTACAATACCTTTACCTAATGTAGTTTCACCAAATTCCGTAACTGTATCATAAACATCATCAGAAGTTTTTGGTCCTTTAACAAGTTCTAGTAATCTTAAGTATCTTGGAGGATTGAAAAAATGAGAGATTAAAAATCTAGCTTGCACTTCTTCAGGTAATACTTCAACTAAATTAGCTAATGGAATTCCAGATGTATTGGATGCTAAAATTGCATCATCTTTTAAATGCGGTAGTAAGCTTTTGTATACAGAATGCTTAATTTCAATTTTTTCAGCTACCGCTTCAATAATGAGATCACAATCTTTTAGTTTTTTTAAATCATTTTCATATGTACACGCTGTAATCAAAGATATATTTTTACTTGAAAATAAAGGAGCAGGTTTTAATTTAGTTAGTCCTTCAACGCCCTTCTTTGCAAGTTCATCATTAATGTCAAATAATAATGAAGGTATTCCAGCGTTTGCAATATGACCTGCAATCTGAGCACCCATAACTCCTGCACCAAGAACAGCACATTTTTTAATTTCAATCCCCATTTTATTTATCCCTTTTTATAATTGTTGTGATACCTTGACCAGTTCCAACGCACATAGTTGCAAGTCCCATTGATTTATCTTGCTGTTCAAGAACATTTAATAATGTTGTAATAATCCTTGTTCCTGAGATTCCAAGTGGATGCCCTAAAGCAACTGCTCCACCATTGAGATTAACCTTATTTATATCCCAGTTTGCTTTTTTAATACAATACAAAGCTTGAGCAGCAAATGCTTCATTAAGCTCTATAACATCAATATTATCCATTGACAATCCTGTCTTTTCCAAAGCTTTTTCTGTTGCTGGAATAGGACCAGAACCAAACATTTTCCAATTAACACCAGCCACTGCTCTGCCTTCAATATATGCTCTAATTTTTAAACCATTATCATTGGCAAATTTTTCGCTTGTGATTAACATTGCTGAAGCTCCAATGGAAAAAGGACTACTGGTTGCAGCTGTAACTGTTCCATCAGCTCTAAAAGCAGGATTAAGAGATTTGATCTTATCTTTATCCGGATTTCTTGGACCGCTATCTTTATCAATTGTTGTTCCATCTTCAAGAGTTATTGGTACAATTTCATTGTCAAATCTTCCAGCTTCACGCGCAGCTACTGCTTTATCGTGAGATGAAAAGGAAAATTCTTCTTGCTCTTCTCTTGAAATATTTAACTCATCCGCAAGAAGCTCTGCACCTTCTCCCATTGATATATAATAATCTTGTTCAGCTAATTCTACGTTAAAGTCTGGAGCAAACCCTCCCTGAGGAATAGTAAACATATCTTCAACCCCACCAGCAATACCTACATCGATATCACCTGCTTCAATAGCGGAACTTATCATGTGAAGTGATGTCATAGCTGATCCACAATATCTATTTATTACATTAGCGGCAGCTGTTTCTGGAATACCAGCTAAAATAGATGCGCCTCTTGCAACCAACATACCTGTTGGACCTTCCGGAAACGCACATCCTAAAGAAACATCTTCAACTAAATTAACATCCAATTCTTTGTTTCTATCTAATAAACCCTTGATTACTTGACCAGCAATCTCATCTGATCTCATACCTATCATTGGACTACCTTTAGTACCGATTGGAGATCTTACTCCATCAATAATTACAGCTTTATTACTCATTTTTTCCTCCTTAAAAGCTTTGAACTGGATAACCGCCAGCTTCAACAACTTTTTCTCCAATTATTTTCTTTAAACCGATGGTATCTGTTGATAAAGAAAGCTTTTTCTTTAATACACTTAGCTTTGCATTTAAATCATCAGGAATATCACCATTATAAATATTATTTAGAATTTTGTTAGCATATTCAATTACTCTAGTTCCTTGCTCTGCAGTGTAAACTTTAGCGCAAAGCTCAGGAACAATTTGATTTTTAGTTGTATAAAAATCTTTATTCTGCATCACTCTTGATAAGGTGGAATCAGCTACATAAGAGTAAATAAGAATATTCGCAAGATTTTCAATTATTACTTGCTCAGTTCCTATGTCTTGTCCATGCCTACTCAATGATTCATTTAAGCAAAGTGCATAAACAGCTTTAGAAGCTTCGATACATTCAACTTCATCTTTATATTCTCCCTCATAACCGATATCAAAACCATTACTACAATCACTATTAACCTTTTCTAAATACTCTTTGAATCCAATTTCACCACTTAAAGCCTTGCTTATCATAGATCTTCCGCAAAGCATCTTATTAATTTCATTTGTTCCTTCCCAAATCTTGTTGATTCTATTATCTCTATAAGCTTGAGCCATAGGATACTCTTCAATAAAACCATAACCTCCAAAAATTTGAAAACAATGATCAATTAACTGTTCAGCAGATTCACTTCCATAAACTTTTACGATAGAATTTTCTGCAATGTATTTTTCGGTTGTATTACCCTGCTTTATATAATATTCAGGATCATTTTTATCTAACTCACCAATAGCTTCAGTTTGCTTACCAATAACGGAATAGCATGTACTATCTAATGTATATGTAAGAATGGCTGCAGAAGCTAATTTTTCCTGTATAGATCCAAAATCAGAAATGTACTGACCAAAAGCTTTTCTATTTTTTGCGTAATCAACAGCACGCTCCATTCCTAAAATCATGCCTCCAATAGCAGAAGCGCCTAATTTGAATCGACCAATATTTAAACCACAAAATGCAGGTCCTGCACCCTCTCCCACTTTACCAAGCAAATTTTCTACTGGTACTTTACAATCAGCAAAATATAAAGGAACAGTTGAAGAACCTTCCATTCCCATCTTCTTTTCTTCCTTACCAATTTCAAATCCAGGGGTATCTTTTTCAACTACAATAGAAGAAAACTTACCATCTATTTTACAAGCAACTATAAAGGTGTCGGCCCAAGCACCATTCGAAATGAAAATCTTCTGACCATTTAAAATGTAATGCTTACCATCCTCTGAAAGCACACCAATTGTTTTGGAATTGGTAGCATCAGAACCAGCTTCAGGTTCAGTCAAAGCAAATGCTGTAATTTTTTTTCCAGAACAAATACCTGGTAACCATTTTTGCTTTTGCTCATCATTACCATACCAAATAATTCCAAGAGAACCAATTGATGTTTGCACATTCCAAACAGTGCAGAAAGATGCACTCCCACTCATTGAAATTCCTTCAGCTAAAATACACATACCAGTTTTTGTCATTTCTGATCCACCGTATTTTTCAGGAACATCAATTCCTAGAAAACCTAACTCACCCATTTGCTCTACAAGTTTTCTAATAAGTTTTTCATCCTTTTTATTTAGCTCATTTTGAGATAATGGTAATAATTCATTTGTGGCAAAATCACACATTGCCTCATAAATCATTCGTTCTTCTTCAGAAAATGATTCTTTACAAAAAACCTTATTTGTACCAACAACTGTGGTTAAAAATGTACCACCTGTTTTAATTTGACTAAAATCTACTGACATTTTTTATTCCCCTTTATTTAACGTATAAATATTTAAAATATAATCTGATATCTGATCTATATAAGTTTCTGCGTTGACATGCTTTGATTCAAACAAAGTAAACCAAAACACTCCCTCTAAATTTAACACCAATGATAGAGAGGCAATTTTAGGATCAATATCTTTCCTCAATTCCTTATTTTCAATTCCTTGTATGATAATCAGCTCTATGAATTTTTGAAAACGATCATACATCTGCTGTATAGCTCTTCTAAAATCCTTATCATGTCTTGAAATTGACCAGAAAGTTGAAAACGATTTAAAGAAAACAGGATCCTTTTTTAATTGACTTGAGACAGTTGTAAATAATTTCTTTAATATCTTGGCTGTAGTAGGCTCGTTATTAACCTGAGCAAATAAATCGGTATATTCATTTTCTAATGATTCAATTACTCCTAAATAAACTTCTTTTTTTGATTTGTAATAATGATATATAGCACCTTTACTCATTTTTGACTCTAGCACAATATCATCCATCGTACTCCCGTAATATCCTTTTTTAGACATTACGCGGAGAGCAGACAACGTAATTAAATCTTTTTTCCCTCTTTTCTTTTCTTTTTGCATAAACCGACTAGTCGGTCCAAAAATTAAAAAAAACCTGTAACTATTTCAACAATTCCTTTTTTTTGCAAATAAATAATATGTAGTTTATTTATCACTCATAATGCATGAAAATAATAACCATATCATAGCACCATCTTTACTCGCAGCAGATTTCTCTAATTTGCAAAGTGAACTAAAGTTATGTAATGAATCAAAAGCAGAATGGCTTCATTTAGATATTATGGATCAGCAATTTGTTCCCAATCTATCCTTTGGACCTGATATAGTTAAATCAATAAGGCCTCATTCAGATCTTTTCTTTGATGTTCACCTAATGGTAAGTAATCCATTTGATATGGTACCTGCATTTATTAATGCCGGTGCAGATGCTATTTCTTTTCACATAGAAGCAACAGAACCAAGGTTTACGTTTCCTCCTAAAATCATTATTAATATGATTAAAAAGAATAATCTACGATGTGGAATAGCAATTAAACCAAAAACTCCATTTAAGGTTGTAGAAAAATATTTACCCTTGATTGATTTCATAGTTGTTATGTCAGTTGAACCTGGTTTTGGTGGACAAAGTTTTATTCCTTCTACGTTGGAAAAGATTGCATCTATTGATGCAACATTAAAAGAAAAAAATATGAGAGATAAGATTGCTATTCAAGTAGATGGGGGCATTAAGATGCATAATGCAAAAGAAGTAATCGATGCTGGTACAGACATATTAGTAGCAGGATCTGAAGTATTTAAATCAGGAAACCCAATTGAAACTATAAACGAAATGTACAATCTATGAATTATCAAGAGATAGACACATTTAATAGCTGGGGGAAAATCGATAAAGATCAGTTCACTGTAAATGTTATAAAAGGGCTTGTAATTGATGGTGTCAGAAAAGCAAATTCTGGTCATCCTGGAGGTCCTATGTCTCTTGCAGACTTTTCATATATTCTATATTCAGAATATCTTGTCTTTGATTTAAATAATCCTGATTGGCATTCGAGAGACCGTTTCGTTTTATCCGCTGGACATACATGTATGCTATTATATACATTACTCTATTTATCTGATATTCTCACAATGGAAGACTTGAAAAAGTTTCGACAATTAAATAGTAGAACACCTGGCCATCCTGAGATTGAAACTCCTGGAGTAGATGCAAATACAGGACCATTAGGACAAGGAGTGGGTATGGCAACAGGTATGGCATTAGCAGAACGAATGCTCAATGCAAAGTCTTCATTAGAAGAAAGAAAACAATATACTTATGTATTAGCTGGTGATGGTGATTTACAGGAGCCTATAGCTCTCGGTGCAGCAACATTAGCAGGTCATTGGAAATTATCTCAATTAATAATGTTCTATGATAAAAATGATATACAGATAGCGGGTGAAACTTCTCGTTGTGATTCTACCAATTATATAGATTTGTTTAAATCTATGAACTGGGATGTGCAAGAAATAGATGGTCATAATCATGATCAAATAAGAAAAGCAATAGACAGCGCTCAAAATTCTGAACTTCCAAGTATTATTATTGGAAATACAACAATTGCTAAAGGAAGTGCTACTCTTGAAAATACTAGCAAATCTCATGGAGCACCATTTGATCCAGAAGAAATTATTGCTACTAAAAAGAATCTAGGCCTACCAGAAAATGAATCTTTTTATTGCCCATCTGAAGTAAAAGAGCATTTCCAAAGGAATTTTCAATCTATTCAAGATCTCATATCTGATTTGAATCACGATAATGCTGCATTTGATATAGCTTCAGCACTAAAAAACATAGATTTAGTAAATTTTGATCCTAGTGAAGTTATTGCGACTAGAAAAGCTTTTGGTATGTCATTAGACAAATTTTCTTCTCATATCCCTACCATTGTAGGAGGATCAGCAGACCTTGATGGATCAAACTGTACTACAAATTTTGCTAATACCTATGGAGATTTTTCTGCATCAAATTTAGAAGGAAGAAATATTCCATTTGGAGTAAGAGAATTCCCAATGGGAGCTATTATGAATGGCATTAGTTTATATGGAGGTCTTTTTCCTTTTGGAGGAACATTCTTAGTATTTAGTGATTATGTACGTTCAGCAATACGTTTATCTGCTATTCAAAAATTACATGTTATGTATGAATTCACTCATGATTCTATCTTTGTTGGAGAAGATGGACCAACTCATCAGCCTGTTGAACATACAATGTCACTACGTTTAATACCTGGCTTGCTTGTTTTTAGACCATCAGATGCTATTGAAACACATTTCTGCTTTGAAGCAATTATGGAAAATGAGAATAATCCGAGTGCAATATTGCTGACAAGACAAAAACTTCCTGTAAGTATTATAGATAAAAATATTATTAGAAATGGTGTAAAAAAAGGAGCATATGCAGCGCTAGAATCCAATGATCCAGATGCGGTAATATTTACAACAGGCTCAGAACTACATCTTGCGCTAGCTATTGCAGAAGAAATAAATCATAATATAAAGATTGTTAATATACCATGTTGGGAGCTCTTTGAACAACAATCAGAAGGCTATAAGAATGACATCCTTACCAATAGCTGTAAGAAAAGAATTTCAATTGAAGCAGGAATAACATTAGGATGGGAAAAGTTTGTTGGACAAGATGGATTAAAAATTGGTGTTGATAATTTTGGATTATCTGCTCCAGGTACTGATGTCGCACAACATTTTAATTTCACAAAAGAAAATATTAGAAATAAGATAGAGGAATATCTAAGTGAATAATATAACAATTGTTTTAGCTACTGATCATGCAGGGTTTGAGCTCAAAGAATCTGTAAAAAAATATCTATTAGATCTCGATTATGATGTCAAAGATTTTGGTGCATTGGAATATGAGTCTACAGATGATTATCCTGATTTTATTAATCCTGCAGCACAGTTTATATCAGAGAATGATAATACTATGGGAATTATTTTTGGAGGATCAGGGCAGGGCGAAGCAATGGCTGCCAATAGATTCAATGGTGTAAGAGCAGCTGTATTCTATGATGGTCCAAATGAAATTATAAATTTATCAAGATTGCATAATAATGCTAATGTCTTATCACTCGGTTCACGATTTATTAAACCAGAACGTGCAATAGATTTGATTGAACAATGGTTAAATGTTGGATTTGAGGGTGGTAGACACCAAAAAAGAATTGAAAAATTAGATTCTCACTGATTGTAGCTAGCATAAACTGTAAAACTACCATCTTCATTGAAAGCTAGAACATCATAAGGTTCATTTCTAAATCCTTCCATGCCAGGTGAACCTATTGGCATTCCAGGAACTGTCAACCCTTTAATCGAAGGTTTTTCTTTTAACATTTTAATAATCTGCTCAGCATGGACATGGCCTTCAACTATATAACCTCCAACTTTTGCTGTATGACAAGACTGTAGATTGCGCGGTACTCCCCCAAGTTGTAGCTTAGCTAAATTCATATTGTCTTTATTCTGTGTATCAACTATAAAATCATGATCTTCTAAATGATCAATCCAGTCATCGCAACAATTGCATGTTGCACCTTTATATACTATTATATTTGGACTAGACTGTGTTGAATAGGATCCAGAATTGAAAGTTCCACTTAGCATATAAAAGATAATGCATAATAATATTATTAATAAACTCTTTTGTCTATAATTGATATCTTTCATTATCTATTCCTATATAAATAAATCTGCTAATATTAAAAAGAACAATAAAGGGAAATAATAAATGGATGTCTTAAATATCAGCCTAGCATTCTCTCTAGATTGCTCTAGAATAAATGGAAGACAACATAACATATAAACATTGCTTAATAAATATGCACCTACAAAGTATATTCTTCCCGAGACTTCAAAGAAAAATGGTAAAGTAGAAATTGGAATTAAAACCAATGCATGTAAAAAAATATGTAGAGCTGTCTTTTTTACTCCATTATTTAATCCTGATAACATCTTCAGCCCTGCTTTGTCATAATCATCTTTATATATAAAAGCTATTGCATAAAAATGAGGATGTTGCCAAAAAAATAAGATTAAAAATAGTGCTACTCCACCCCAATCTAAGCTATTAGTCGCTGCTGTCCAACCTCCAAGAGGTGGTATTGCACCAGGAATAGCTCCAACAGAAGTATTGATCCATGACACTCGCTTTAGAGGTGTATAAACCAATAGATACAGTATAATTGTTAATGCAGATAAAATAGCAGTCAACGTATTGACTTTCAAATATAAAGTGGATATTCCCAATACTATAAATAATAGTCCTAAGAATAGTGCAAACTGTACTGATATTTTTTTCGTTGGAAGAACTCTACCTTTTGTACGATCCATTTTTTTATCAGATTCTACTTCGATGACATTATTTATTATTGAACCCCCTGTTGAAGAACATAAAGTACCCATAATAGTATAGAGCAATAAGGATGATGAAAAATTGCCCTCTGATCCAAGATAGAATCCAATGACTGTTGTAGTAAGTACCAAGAATCCAATTCTGATTTTTGTTAATTCGATTAAATTTTTAATCATGTTATCCTTGATCAATAAGAGTCACGATATCATACTGCAATTCTAGTATGTTGGCATCAACGGTTCCCTCATAGTATTTTCTAATATTTCTATTCTGATCAATTAAAACTAATCTGGTAGAATGTCCAACAGGAAGTAAGTCAGCAGACAGAAAGAAACCATCTTCTGCTAGCGTAATTACATCACCAATATCTCCTCTTAGAAAAAACCAATTATCGTTGGCGCTATATTTATCTGAAAAATCTTTTAATACACTCTTTGAGTCATAATCAGGATCTGTAGTAATAGAAATAAACTGTAGCTCATCTGAATCTGAAAATCTTTTTTGTAATATGCCTATATTTGTTGACATAATTGGGCATGCGCCATCACATTGAGTAAAAATAAAACTGGCAACAGTAATCTTGTTCTCTAATTTTTTTTCTGTAAATGATGTACCATCAAAATTGTCTAACTGGAAGTCGGGCACTTTAGATATCACAGGCAGATTACTCACTCTAGACTGAGTTGCTTTATGTATGGTAAATAAGCCTATCAGTCCTAAAATTAAAACTGAGAAAAATGCAATTATTAGCTTTTTATTTAACGTATTCATTACTGATGCAATTATACAATATAATTATTATACCAACAAGCCAAGATGAACCCCATGTATGGAAGAGTCTTGTTAATTGAGGTAGTTCAAAAAATATCATCATTTCACCTAAGAAAATCTGTACTATAATCATAGCAAGCGTAAATGTGCCTAAAAATCGTACAATATAGAGCTTGTAATTTCTAAGCTTTAAATAGATATAAATGCTTAAAAAAAGCAATGAAAATCCTAAGATAGAGTGTAAATATTTATATGAATCCAATGCATTTAACAACTCTCCTTTAGATAAAAGAGGATTTTCAATAGAAATGAATTCAAGATTGGTCCTGATTCCAGTACCAAGAAGAATTTCTATAACAATTAATATCCAAAAAACAATTAAGCTATTTGAAAGCGTTCTATTGATTTCTATATCTTTGAATTGCTCTAGATGTATTCCTTTATAAGATTCAATACATGCATAGCTTAATACAGAAACCAATATCAATGCTAATATCATATGCAAACTAACAAGAAAAGGGTCTAATACTGAAGAAACTACAAGAGCGCCTAATCCCCCATTCGCACCAACCAAAATCAAAGATAAAACTGCTGCTGATAGTAATTTTAATTCCTTTCGGAAGTAAAATATTGCTATAATATTCAATATAATAATTGAAAAGCCTGCTGATACTCCGATAAGACGATTACTATATTCTGTCCAAGCTAATACAATATTAAATGAAGTTGCATCAATGTGAGAAGGAATCTGATCAATATTTGTAGGTGGAATCCATCTACCAAAACATCTAGGCCAATCTGGACATCCCATTCCAGCGCCCGATACACGAACTAGGCCTCCAGCAAAAATAACAAGATAAGATAAAATTGTTGAAATAACAGCAGATTGAAAAAAAAGCTGTTTTTTCATTTATTGATGATCCTCATCCTCTTCATGATGATCGCTACCATGTTCATCGACTGGATTTCCATGGGTATCTGTTAGAGGTAAAGAATCATAAAAAGCGGCACGTTTATTAATAGGGTATTGAGTTTCAGGATTAACTTTTCCTCTAAAACCAGTATCTAAAAGAGTAATGATAATAAATATTGCAAGAAACATTAAGGACATAACAAAAATTGTGAGATTCTTCTTGTCATCCCATAAAAGATGCATAAAAAATAGAGCTACTAGTGTAGCTTTTAATGATGCAACACCCATTGCAATAATAACATTCAATGGTCCAAAATCAAAATAAGACACCCAAACTGTAAGACCGGAAAGAAAAAGCAATATTCCTGCAATGATTAAATATGTTCTTAATGGTGTTATATGATGTTCAGACATAGTTCTCCTATATTAAGTAAAATAATGGAAATAAATATATCCATATTAAATCTACTAAGTGCCAAAAAATACCAATCATTTCCATTGGGGTATAATACTTAGAATGTAAGTTTCCCTTCGCAGTTGAATAAATTAACCAAGCAATCAATCCCATACCAATGGCAACGTGTAATCCATGCAACCCTGTCATAATAAAATAGATACTAAAGAAAATATGCGGATTATTAATATGAGCTACCTCAGGTCCCATGTAACTATAATATTCTCCTGGTAATTGGCCTACTTCAAATTTATGAGAATACTCTAAATATTTAATTACTAGAAATGCTAATGCAAATAGAAATGTTGCTATAAGCATTAATAACGATAGTTTCTTGTTCTTCTTTTGTATTGCCCATATCGCAAGAGCCATAGTTAATGAACTTGTAATTAACACAACAGTATTCAGCAACCCTTTATTAACATCTAAAAGCAAGTTTGCTCCAACAAACATATCAGGATACCAAGAACGATAGATGGTATATGCACAAAATAATCCACCAAAGGTTAAAACTTCAGTAAGAATGAACGCCCACATTCCAAGCTTTGCAGTTTCATACTGTTGATTAACATCATGAAAATGATGCTGTAAAAAACTAGGTGATGATTTATCGTGACTCATTTTTTAAATGTTGGCTTTACAATTACTTTATCATAGTCATAAGGTCCATGTTCTAAAATAGGATCTTCTTCAAAATTATGTGGATGTGGAGGAGAACTAGTATGGGTCCACTCTAATGTCATAGCACCCCAAGGGTTAGTTCCTGGATTAAGTTTGTTATTCTTCCTTAAAGACCATACTAAATTAAGAATTGCGAAAAAGATAGATAAACCAAGTATTCCTGACCAGAAACTTGAATAACTATGCAATTCTACAAATTGTTCATCGTACGTAGCATATCTTCTTGGCATACCTCTAAGACCTAATAAGAATTGAGGAAAAAATGTACCGTTGAATCCTAGGAAGACTCCTAGTGCACAAATATTTGCAATTGTATGGTTATACATTTTACCAAATGATTTTGGCCACCAATGATGTAGTCCGCCTAAAAATGCAACAATCGTACCCCCTTGCATTACATAATGAAAGTGAGCAACTACAAAATAAGTATCATGTAAGTGAATATCTAGAGCAACAGCACCTAAGAATATCCCTGTCAAACCACCGATAGTAAATAAGAATAAAAAGGATAGAGCGTACAACATTGGAGGAGTAAATGATACTTGACCTTTGTACATCGTTAAAATCCAACTAAATATCTTTACGCCAGTAGGAATTCCGACAAAATAAGTGATAAAGGAAAATACTATCTGTGAAAGCACAGATTGGCCTGCAGTAAACATATGGTGTCCCCAAACTAAAAATCCAATGAAAGCAATTGATAGTGTTGAATATGCAATAAATTTGTATCCCCATATTTTCTTTCTTGAATGAACTGGGATTATTTCACTGATAATTCCAAATGCAGGTAATATCATAATATATACCGCTGGATGAGAATAGAACCAAAAGAAATGCTGATATAATACAGGATCTCCACCAAGAGCAGGATCAAAAATCCCAATACCTAAAAATCTTTCCAACATCAGCAATACCATCGTAATGGCGATAACAGGAGTAGCTGTAATCTGGACTAGCGATGTTCCATATAATGCCCAAACAAATAAAGGTAATTTATACCAAGTCAATCCAGGAATTCTCATTTTATGTACTGTAGCAATAAAGTTTAGTCCAGTTAAAATTGATGAGAAACCGATAATAAATACTCCTATTGTCATTGGTATCACATTTGAAGTACTTTGGGTAGAATAAGGAGTATAAAATGTCCAACCAGTATCGACTCCGCCAGATAATATTGTATAGATAGCAAATATTGCTCCAAGAGTGTAAAGATAGAAGCTAAAAAGATTTAAACGGGGGAAAGCTACATCCTTTGCACCGAGCATAAGTGGCAATAAAATATTTCCTAGTGCGCCAGGAATTGCTGGAATGATAAATAAAAAGATCATAATGGCCCCATGTAGAGTCATCATATTATTATAAGCATCATTAGACATGAAATCATTACCAGGAGCAGCTAATTCCAGTCTCATTCCTAAGGCTACTAGTCCGCCAATGAAGAAAAATATGATACCACCAACTAAATACATGATACCAATACGCTTATGATCAAGAGTCAACAGCCACGACATAATCCCTTTAGGGTAAGTAAGATAATTTTGTTTTTTCTCAGTCATAAATTCCTCTTAATTTACTATTAAATTTGTGAATCCTTATTCAGAGATTTCAAGAATGCAATTAATGCATCAAGTTCTCTATCATTTAATAAACCTTGATATGTAGGCATAACCCCTTGATAGCCAGCTACTATCTGTATCTGTGGCTCAAGAATAGCGCTTCTTATATAGTTATCATCAATAACAGCTGTAGTTCCATCATCAAACACTCTTTCTTCCCCCCACATCTGACTTGTTTGCAAATAGGATGGGCCTACTAAAGCAGATCCGTCTAAAGTATGGCAAGTGTTACATGCTTTTTTAGTATAAAGTTTTGCACCCAATTCATCTAAAGGCATATTCTCATCATCAGAACCTAATTCTTTTGCCCATTCTTCATATTGAGCAGGTTTCATAACTATAACTTTTGCTTCCATTTGAGCATGTCCTGTACCACAATATTCAGTACAAAATATATCGTATACTCCTTCTTGGTTAGCATCAAACCACATCACATTATATCTATTAGGTAGGGCATCCATTTTACTCCTCATTACAGGAATAAAAAAGCTATGTAATACATCCTTAGATGATAAAACAATTTTAATTGGTTGGTTAGAAGGAACGACTAATTCATTGAGGGTTGTACCTCCATCTGGATAATCGAAGGTCCAAAACCAACTTTGTCCTGTAACTTTAATTTCAATAGCGTTGTCTGGAACAATGACCATTTTCAGATAAGATCTAATTCCCCATACAAAAGTAATTGACACTAATATGAGAGGAACAATAAAAAATAATGCTTCTAGAATATTGCTATGATCTTTACTGCTTGTTAGTTTGATTTCATCGTCTTTTTTAAAACGATATTTCAATGACAAGAATATCATACCAAGTACAACAATAGCGAATAAAACAACTGATGAGAAAAAGATAAAATAAAATAGATTATCAATATCGTGAGCAAAACTGGATACTTGTTTAGGGAAAAAATATTCTGTTAGTCTATCCATTATAAACTTTCCCCTTCCCCATCAAATAAGTTACTATCTTTTTTCCAATAATTCAAAAGCATAATACTCAAGAAAATAATAGTAAATATACCTCCTAATCGCATAACGTTGTTAGCAAAAATTGTATAGGTATTTTTATAAGGATCATAGTAATAGCAATAGAGTATTATCTTATCGATGGTGCTTCCTATCTTTCCTTCAGATGCCTCTAAGATTCCTAACCTTAAATCTCTTTCTAAAAATTCAATTCCATATAAATATCTTGAGATTTTTCCTGATGGACTTAGTATAGAAATTGCAGAAGGATGCATGTATTCATCTCTCTCTTCATCGTAATAATAAATAAAACCAATACTATCAGCTATTCTTTTAATATTTTCATTATCTCCAGTTAGAAAATGCCAATCGTTTTCTAGGATCTGAAGATCATACTGTTCGATATAATTCTTCTTTTTTTCTTGAACAAATTTACTGGTTTCATTTGGATTAATATCAATGGTAATAATTTGATATTCTTGACCAGGATTTAAGGTTAAATTCTCAAGCGAATCTGACAAGCCATTTAGTATTAAAGTGCACAACATTGGGCACTCAAAATAATTAAGAGTTAAAATAGTGGGGACACCTTTAGAGAATAAGGATTCAAGAGATACTTTTTCTCCTCTTTCATTAATAAAGCTAGTATCTAAAGGGACATAACTGCCCAATCTTTCTATTATATCAATAGGCTTTTCAGCCGGAGAATTTTTCTTTATTGTTTGCGAAAATAATCCACTTGATAGAATAAGAAATAAGAATAAGAGGCTAGTCTTCTTTATCATTTAGCAGTAGTTCTTTTGACTTATCAATAGGAATTTGATATATCTGTTCTTCTTCATTTACTACCTTATAGTTGTTTAGTGCCTTTTCTTCAGATTCTTGCAACTCAATTAATTTATTTGATCGCTTACTTAATCTAAATTCATACACAGTGTCATCTACTACTCTTATATAATACTCGTGAAGCAAGAGAAGAGTAACTGCTACTATAACAATAAATATCATTCCACCAATTGCTACTGGCTTTACTGGAATATCTTTTTTTTCATAACCTGCATTGCTCATAATTAATGATTCCTATGATTAATTGAATGTATTAGCTCTGGATCGCTAATAGGAACTAAAGGACTTCTTGACATAATATGCCTAAAGCTACCTATAAATATAGCGGCAAATCCTAACATACTAGAAATATCATATATTCCAATATGAAAGTCATGATGATGTATGGTTGGCATCACAATAAAATTAATATCAATATAGTGCATAAATATTATCCATATAGACATAACTTGCAGTAATCTTATATTCCTTTTTGATGCTCTAAACACTAATATAAAAAATGGAATAAAAAATTTACCTACTATTAGTAATACGCTAATTGTCTTCCAAGATCCTACCCACCTATGAAGATACCAAATTGTTTCCTCCGGAATATTACTATACCATATGAAATAAAATTGTGCTCCAGCGATGTAACAATAGAACACTGAAAATGCAAATAGATATTTACCAAGATCGTGATAGTGCTCCTCTGAAACAATACCTTTTAAGTATCCTTGATCTTGTAAACGGATTAATGTAAATGTTAAAAATCCTAAGAATGCTAAAAATGATCCTGCAAAAGTATATACTCCATACATGGTGGAATACCAATGCGGATCTAAACTCATCAACCAATCGAGCCCTGCAAAAGAAATACTTGTGAATAACAATACTCCCATCGGACTCATAGTAAAGTTTTTCAATCTTTTTAATGCCTCATGTTCTCCAGTTATATCATGTCTTGTAGATGTGAAATAAATATAAAATGCTATAATATTCCATAAAATAAAGTATCCTGATGCTCTCTGCAGAAAAAATTGCTTGTTTAAGAAAGGAAGTTTGTGCTGTATCAAATGATCTGCTTCAAAACTATGAGTAAGCCAGTAACTATGATTTGGAAGCCATTTAAATAGCATTTCCATACCTGCAATAATAGGGAAAAATAACATTGTAAATACTGGGATTAGTATAATAGCATTTTCCATTATTCTTCTAATGGCGACACTCCATGTCACAGAAAAAGCATGATGAACAAACGTAAAAAACATCCCACCAAGTATAATACTTAGCCAAAAAAAGTATGAAGTAAGATAAGAAAAATAAAATTCTTTTGATTCTGAACCAACAAACCAAGCAATACTAAGCAATACTAAGCCCGCAAATATCAAGATTAAGTTTGTAGATTTTTTTGTACTGTAACTATATGTTCTTGAATCTAATTTCATGATTTTTTAGCAATTTTTTCTTGTTCATCTTTTGGCAAATCTTCTAAAGTAGCATTCTGACTCTTCTGTAAGGCTCTAACATAATGAACGATAGACCATACATCATCTGTTTCTAGCTGATACCCATACGCAGGCATACTACGTAAGCCATATCGAATAGTATTAAACATCTCTCCATCAGCTTGATTACGAATACGCTCATCATGTAAACTTGCTGGTATAACAGGATAGTCATAATAAGTAACGATTCCTTTACCATTCCCAACTTGAGAATGACATGGTGCACAATAGATATTGAACCTATCTTGCCCTCTATCTAAAACTTCTACTGATAATTCTATTGGATTATCTAATAAATAAGATCCATCTTCATTTTTACCAGTTAAGAATGATGCATTCTCATGATACTGACCTCTCGCAATAGTGCCTTCAATTGGTGTTCTCATTGTAGATCCATCTGCAAAGAAATAGCTCTCTTCCAATGCCCTATACTTTTGTTGGTTATCCATATTAGGATTTAAATGAATAGGCGTTTCCTCAAATTTTGCTCCTCTGAAACAACCAGTAAGAAATAGTAGTACTAGAAATAATATATTAATTCTCATCTCTTAATACCTCAATCTCTGTGCCACCAATTTCTTGTAAAAATGATTTTACTTCTTCTTCTTTATATTTTGGATCTGAAACTTCGATACTAACATAAAATGCATCGCTAGTAACGCTAGAAAATTTATCTGAATAAAATACAGGATGATGGAATCGAGGTATTCTATTAAAATACATCATCCCAAATACTGCACCAAAAGCACTAAATAGAACCATGAGCTCAAATGTAATAATTGCATATGCTGGATAAGCAAAGAATGGCTTTCCACTAATATTTAGTGGATATTCAACAGAATGAATCCATGTTTGCAATCCAAAACCAAATAAGGCACCTGTCATTCCCATTGCACCTATAACATAACCAAGCTTAGATCTCTTGAGGCCCATTGCATCATCCATGCCATGAATTGGAAATGGAGAATGACAATCAAAATTTTTAAATCCTGCATCTCTTACTTTCTCTGCAGCATGAACTAATGCTACAGGAGTTTCAAACTTTGCTATGACACCATAAGTATTCATGATTCATGCTCTCCATGATGAGGATTAGATTCTGGTAATACTAATTTTGCTTCAGCAATTGAAACCATTGGTAAAAATCTTAAAAATAAAAGGAATCCTGTAAAAAATAAACCAAAGGTCCCTAGATAAATTGAAACATCAAATATTGTTGGATTATACATCGCCCATGCTCCTGGCAGAAAATCTCTATGCAATGAAATAACTACAATTACAAATCGCTCAAACCACATTCCAATATTTACAAGAATAGATGTAATAAATAAAAATGGAATATGTCTTCTATAGCGTTCAAACCAAAAAAATTGAGGAACAACAACATTACAAAATATCATTACCCAATATCCCCACCAATATGGACCTAAAGCTCGGTTAATAAAAGCAAAAGATTCATATTGATTACCACTATACCATGCAACAAAGAATTCCATTGCATAAGCATAGCCAACCATAGATCCAGTTAGTAACATAATTTGCGCCATCTTATCAAGATGTTCTACGGTAATAATATGACCTAAGTTATAAACTTTTCTAGCTATAAGAGATAGGGTCATTACCATTCCAAAACCAGAATAGATAGCTCCTGCAACAAAGTAGGGAGGAAAGATTGTAGTATGCCAACCCGGTATTATACTAGTAGCAAAATCAGAACTAACAACACTATGCACTGACAAAACTAAAGGAGTAGATATTCCAGCAAGAACTAAATAAGCTAATTCATAGTGTTGCCATTGTCTATTTCCACCTCTCCATCCTAATGCAAAGAATCCATAGATTTTTCTTTTTAAATTTGTTTTTGCTCTATCTCTGAGTGTTGCTAAATCTGGAATCAAACCCGTATACCAGAATAATAAAGATACTGTAAAGTAGGTAAACACAGCAAAAAAGTCCCATATTAATGGACTTCTCATATTTGGCCACATTCCCATTTGATTTGGTAAAGGCAAGAACCAATAAGCTACCCAGATTCTACCAACATGGATTCCTGGAAAAACTAGTGCACAAATTACAGCAAAGAGTGTCATTGTTTCGGCAAATCGATTAATCGCATTTCTCCAATTCTGTCTAAATAAGTGCAGAATAGCAGAGATCAAGGTTCCAGCATGACCAATACCTACCCACCAAACAAAATTGATAATAGCCCAACCCCAGAATACAGGATTATTGATTCCCCAAATTCCAGTACCTTCCCATACAAGAAAACCAAGAGTTCCTACAAAGATTGCTAGCAAAGAAAGTGCAAATCCAAATAAGAGCCACCACTGAATTGGTGTTTTTTTCTCAGGAACACTTGCTATATCATTAGTAATACTCGTAAAGTCCTGATTTCCAGGAAGTAATTTTTCAGCACGAATTTCTGCTTTTGATTTTATTCTGTTCTCCGACATCTAGTGATGTCCTCCTTGATGAGATCCAGAAGATAGCTTTGGATTCTGATTTCTAATCTTTGCAAGATATGTAGTTCTTGGACTAGTACCAAGCTGCCCCAATAAAGCATAATCACGATTACGTCTCTTTGCCTTGCTGACTTCACTATTTGGATCATTAATATCTCCAAATTTTATTGCATCTGCTGGACAAGATTGTGCGCAAGCTACCTTTATATCTCCATCTACTAACTCTCGATGTTCATTTTCTGCTTTAATACGTGCTTCACTAACACGCTGATAACAATAAGTACATTTCTCCATTACCCCTCTAAAACGCATACTTACATCAGGATTCATTGCCATCTGTACCACTTCAGGCAAGTCTCTTGTATAATTGTAAAAATTAAATTTCCTTACTTTATAAGGACAATTATTTGCACAATATCTTGTTCCTAGACATCTGTTATAAGTCATCTGATTGGTACCATCTGTAGAATGAGTAGTTGCTTCTACGGGACATACTTGCTCACATGGAGCTAACTCACAATGCACACATGCAACAGACTGCGTAGATATTTCTGGATTATCAGGGTCACCAGAAAAATAATTATCAATTCGAATCCAATGCATTTCCCTGCCATTCATCACTTGTTGTTTACCTACAACAGGAATATTATTCTCACTTTGACATGCAATAGAACAAGCATTACAACTTGTACAACTTGTCAAATCTATAGACATTCCCCATTGATTTCCTTTTGAATAATCATATTCAGGCTCAATATTATACATAGAATGGTCTGCCCAACTTCTCTTTTTATCAGGCTTATGTGATTCCACTATATCTTGAACAAATTCTGGGTGTTTCTTGTATTCTTCTAATGTAGACTGTTTAACTAGATCAGGAATTCTTGATTGTACTTCATCTCCTGATAAGTTGCTAAATCCTGGCGCAGCAAGCTTGTCTTCTTCAAATCCATAATGATCTTGTGTGTTTGCTATTGGATATGTCTCATTAAGAACTTTCATACTAGCATTCATAGCACAACCCATATTTGTACTTGTTCTTAATGGATATACGTTAAAACCTACACCATTACCAATTCTACCTGAGAATTCTCTACCATAACCTAATTCAAGTGTGATTGTCTTTTTATTCTGTCCAGGCACAATCCATGCTGGCACTTTAATGCTAGCATTCCCTAATGAAACTTGAATCATCTGTCCATTTCTAATATTTAATTTCTTTGCTACTTTCATGCTAATAAATGCAACATTGTCCCAAGTCAAACTAGTAATTGGTTTTGGAATTTCTTGTAACCAACCGTTATTAGCATATCTTCCATCGTAAACAGATGAAGAAGGTGTAAAGATTACTTCAAATTTATCGGTTTCAAGAGTTTGATCTTTAGATAGAACTGCTGTAGAAACTTTCTTAGCAGAACGAACTTTCTTACTCTTTATAAGAGACTTATCATAAACACCATCATGTAATATCTTTTCCCAATTGCGTTCAAAATTTGATTCTTTAACTATACCATCCTTCCAAACTTTCTTAATGGTATCATAAGAACTTCTATCTTCTTTAAAAACAACTGGAGTCAATACCTGTAATGCACTTTTTGAATCAAAAAGTGGTCTAATTTGTGGTTGAATCACACTTGCATAACCATCATATGTCATAGCATCTCCCCAGGCTTCAAAGAAATGAGCTTGTGCAATATTCCATTGACAATGCTTTGATGTTTCGTCATAAAAATCGCTCAAGTGCACTGAAGATTTTACATTTGAAAGACCTACTTCAAAATTATAATCGGCTGGAGCATCATAAACCGGATTACCACCTAAGATAATTAAATTATCTACTAATCCTTTTCTCATTTTTTCACATAATGCTTTGAAATCTTTCATTGATGTCACATGGGATCTATCTAATGGATAATAGTCTATTGGGGCTTCTAGTTGACTATTTATACCTGCAATTAAACAATGAAGTTCTGGAGATAAATCACTTCCACCAATAATAATAGATTGTCCTTTATCTTTCATTAAATCTTCTGCAACAGTTTTAATCCACAGATGATTAGAAGTTTTCATAGATTTTGCATTAATATTTAATCCCAACTTCTTTAACTCGCCAGCTAACTCTTTTAGTACTATGCCAAATTCATGGCGTGGCACATTCAATCGATGATCAGCGCTTGAACCAGTAGGAGTCATAAAACTTTCTACAGCATAAAATCTATTCATTGTGCTTTTTTCATCTTTCAAGTCTCTATTAAGAGCAAATTTTCTTGTATGGTAAATAGAATTATCCTCAACTCCTAAAAAGTCAGATCCTATAGAAAGAATTGTTTGAGCATTTTCTAATCGATTGAATGGCTGTAGCTTTTTACCAAAAGCTTTCTCAATCCCTTTATATAAATTCTCATTATTAATTGGTTCATATATAACCCAATCAGCGTTTGGATACGTTTTCTTAAATTCATTGTGCATAAACTGCATTGTAGGTGATGAAGATTCTTGAGATAAAACTGCTAATCCTTTCCCATTCTTATTATTTATTGATTGCCCATATTTAACATACTCTGACCAATCTGCTTTCTTACCATTTAGTCTAACTCCTCTAGATCGATCTGGATCATACATGTCCAATGTAGTGGCTTGAGAAAAAGAATTTGACTTACCCATTGAACTAGGATGCTTTTCATTTCCATTAACTCTAACCGGTCTTTCATCATGATTTTCAATAATGACTCCTAAAGCATTGTTTTTAAAGGGCATAGTACTTGCATAATGTTTTGGAATTCCAGGAATAGTAGCTATTTCAGCTTCTACATATGGAATAATCTTTTGTACAGGTTTCTTACAACCTTCTAATCCTGCTAGCGCTACAGATGCAGCTACCAGTGATAAAAAATTTCTTCTAGATAATCCATTATCTTCATGATGCTCAGATTGCTTTAAGTATCTATCATAGTCATCAGAAGTAGAAATATCCTTCAAGCTCTTCCAATAACCAAATTCATGAGATTCACCTGCCTTTTGATCTGCCTGATTTGTTTTCACAAATTCTTCTGATTTATTTTTTATCTGTGACATTTCTGACAATCTCCTACAGGTCTTTCATCCCCATGTTGCTCTACCCAAGATGCTACAAAACTATCATAGTCTGCTGGTGGAGTCCAATACATATTAGTCACTTCATTCTTAGGTCTCACTTCTGGAGTATCAGATCTGTGACAATCTAAACACCAGGACATACTCAATGGCTGAACCTGATAAACCACTTCCATTTCTGCTACATTACCATGACATGATATACACGCAACACCTGAATTCACATGAACGCTATGATTGAAATATGCATACTCTGGTAACATATGGACTTTAATCCATTCAATTGGTTTTCCAGTTTCCCAACTTTCTCTAACCAATTTTAATTTTTCGCTATCTGTTTTTACATAAGTGTGACAACCCATACAAGTTTCTGTAGGTGGAATAACAGCAGAATAAGATTGCTCAACACCGACATGGCAATAACGACAATCTATGCCCATATCACCAGCATGTAATTTATGACTATATGGAACAGGTTGAACAGGTGCGTAACCTACATCAGTATAATATGGCGATCCATAATACCAAAGAAAAGAAGACAAGGAAAATACCAAAAGAAATATCCCGACTAAAAAGATACCGGCAAAATTATTCGTCCATCTTGGAAATAGTTGCATTTTTCCCCTTATATTAACACCGTTTAAAATAGAGTAAATATTCGGTATGACTTTACATCAGAATTACTAAATCAGTCAAGCAATTAAACATAAGTGTTATTTTTTCGTTATTTATTAAATAAATTTGATTCAATGAACGAGCTCTATAAAATTGTATCATCATCAATGCTCTACTGGTTTTCTCAAAAGAAATGGTTTTTATTTAGTGTGGTGTTAGCAATTTTTTTATTAAATCTAAGTACGCCAGTAGGATTAACAATAGCTGGTTATCATAGTCTTATCATACTCTTAATGGTGTTTACGTTAGTAACATTTGAACCAATACCATTCCCCGCAATAGCGTTATTAACACTAGTATTGCAAGTGCTACTAGGCGTAGCCCCACCTGATGTAGTAGCAGCATCATTTATGAATGATGCTGTTCTGTTTGTAATGGGATCTTTGATGTTTGCTATTGCTATTGTACATCAAGGATTAGATATAAGATTAGCAAAAATCATCATACGAATGTTTGGCAAGAGTAAGAGATTATTTCTTGCAGGATTAATGACTATTTCTGCAGTCCTTTCATCATTTTTAGGAGAACATACGATTATTGCAATTATGCTCCCAATAGGATTGTCAGTGATGAAAAATGTTGATACAAAACAAACTGATGGAAGGAATGCTGTACTACTAACTCTATTTTCTGTGGCATATGGTACCATCATTGGATCTATTGGCACTCCATCTGGTGGAGCTCGTAACGTTATTATGATCAACTACTTACAAGAGTTTAGTAATATTCATATTGATTATTGGGAATGGATGAAACATGCCTATCCTATATTGATAGTCCAGCTAGTTGTAGCATACTTTGTATTACAATTTGCATTTCCAACCAGCTTAAAAAATATTGAAATTCAGGGGTATAAGAAAAAAATAGCAAAGTCAGATACGAGAAATAATATCAACCATTTGTTTTCTTCTATTATCATTTTATCTATTGTTACTAGCTGGTTCTTGTTTAATGAGGAATTTGGTTTAGGAATTATTGCACTATGTGGAGCATTAATCTTTATGATTTTTGGAATGGTATCATGGGAAGTCATTAACAAAAATACAAACTGGGGGGTTATTCTCTTATTTGCGGCAACTATCTCATTAGGATTTCAAATTAACGAAACAGGTGCATCGTCTTGGATGGTAGAGAAATTCAATGGATTGTTGTCATTAATGCCAGAAAATAGTTTGAATATTAGCTGGTCTTTCATGGCAATTCTGACGGGCTTAACTGCAAATTTCTTTACAAGCTCAGCTACTATTTCATTGTTAGGTCCTATGGCTATTGAGCTACAACCTTCTGATATTTCTTTTGCTCTATCTGCTGCGATTGCATCAGGATTTTCATTTCTTACTGTGATTTCATCTCCTACTGCAATGATTATTTATTCTACAGGTCTTGTTAGCACAAAAACTTTTTTTAAAGTTGGTCTATTGATGTTTACTAGCTCAATTGTTATTTTATATTTAATGTCAAAATTCTATTGGGTAACACTATGAATATCTTAATTGCAATTGGAGGAAAAGAATACTCTAAGCCAACATTGGATCTTGGAATGAAAGTTGCAAATGCATTTGAAGCAACAACAACTATCGCATATGTAGGTAAGAAAATTAGTCAATTTTCTGAAAAAGATGTTAGCGTTGTACATCAAAATTTAGATGATAGAGAATTATATAGACCAGGTGTGAGAACATTAGAATGGGCATACGATTTCCTAGAATCAAGAAATTATATTAACAAAAAAGATCCTAATATCACATTTAATGATCATTTAATTATTGATGAAGAGAACTCTAGAATGCGTGTTCTATTAAAAGGAAGTCATTCAAACAAAATTGATTTAATCTTACGTACTGGTGAAATTATTGATCAACTTAGATCAGAAGTTGAAACTAATGGACAAGACATCACTATCATCGGTGGTGGTGGAAATAAAGGTATGCATCATAAACTAGTACAATTTATTGATAGCTCTGTAATGGTTGTCAAAAACTATTCAGTAAATAAAAAATATAAGATTCTATTACCTGTCAATAATTCTCTAGGATCAAATAAGGCGATTGAAATTGCTCAACAGTTTGCAAAGTCTAAAAGATTGGCTGTAGAAATTATAACGGTATTAGAGAATAAATCTTCTGATGAACAATTAAAAAATATATTAGATAAAACTGAAAAAAGATTTACAAAAGCAGGAATTAAGAATACTGCAACAGTTCTTGAAGGAAATCCTGTAAAGACTGTAGTGCAACATGCTAAGGATGACAGTCTTGTTATGCTTGGAGTATCTCCAAAAAATCCAATACTAAAATATTTCTTTGGTAGTAAACCAATTAGCATTGCTCAGCAATGTAACTGCCCAGTACTAATCGCTAAGTAAGCACATTTAATACATCATCATAGTCTGGCTCATGTCCAGTCTGATCTACTAACTGTGTATAACCTACTGTACCATCAGTATTTATGATAACAACAGATCTAGCTAATAGTCCTTGAAATTTTCCATTCATATGCAAAATACCATAATCATTTCCAAAATTATGATTGCGCATATCTGAAAGAAAAGTGACATTATCTAAATTATTTATATCGCAAAACTGTTTTTGATTAAAAGCTAAGTCTTTAGATATGCACAAAACCTTGGTATTGTCCATATCGCTAGCTAATTCATTAAACTTATGAGCGGAAGCTGAGCATACAGGTGTATTTAAACTAGGATAGATATTTAAAACTAATCGCTTTCCTTCGAAATCTTTTAAGGTCATATTTACTAACTCATTATTTGCTAATAAAAAATCGGGTGCTTGAGATCCTATTTCGGGCAGTGATCCTGAAAGATCAACTACTTGGTCGCCTAATTTTACTTGAGTCATATTTATTCCTTTTCTTTTTGTTAAAACATTTAAATTGGTCTTAAATTTAATAATGTTCAAACAATGTAATAGGAGTTTTTATGAGTGATAACAAGAAATTTATCTTACCAGCATTACCTTATAGTGCAAATGACTTAGCGCCGACAATATCATCGCAAACCGTAGACCTACATTATGGAAAACACCATCAAGCATATTTTAATATGTTAAATACATTTGCTGAAGGTACTAAGTTTATGGATATGGATTTAGATGCAGTTGTAGTAAAAAGCTTTGAAGAAAATAATAAGAAAGTCTTTAACAATGCAGGTCAAGCGTGGAATCATATTTTATATTGGGAGCAAATGGCTCCAGGAGGCAGCAATACGCCAAGTGGAAAATTATTAGATAAAATTAATGATTCATTTGGTGACTATGAAACATTCAAAACTAACTTTACACAACAAGCTGTTGGTGTATTTGGTAGTGGATGGGCATGGCTGATTGAAAAAAATGGTAAGTTAGATCTAAGAGGGCTTCCTAACGCTGAAAATCCATTAGCACATGGTGAACATGCATTGATGGGTATCGATGTATGGGAACACGCTTACTACTTAGACTATCAGAATGTTAGACCTGATTATGTTAAGGCAGTTTTAGACAATCTTATTAATTGGGACTTCGTAGCTGATCGCTTAATCTAAATGTTTAATTACAGCTCTATTATTAGTAATTAATTATATAAAACTGTTATGTTAATTTAAATCATGAATAAAGATGAGCATAAAAAAATTGCCCTTGTCATTGATGGAGAGTTTCCTGAGAATCAGAAACTGGTTAATCAAATCAAATCTTCCGATATTATTATTGCAATAGATGGAGCAGCTAATATACTAATGGAAAATGAAATAACTCCAGATGTAGCAATCGGAGATTTTGATTCTATTGATTTGTCTCATAAAAATAATATTTCGACCATTGTTAATGCGGAAGATCAAAATAAGACTGATTTAGAAAAAACATTGGACTGGTGCATTGATCATAATTATACATCGTTATCTATTTTTGGAATATCAGGACAAAGCGAGGATCACTTTCTGGGAAACTTTTTTATCATTAATGAATATTCTGATACAATAGCCTGTATTATCTATACAGATTATTCTACTATCACTCCCTGTATCGGCGAAACTATCTTTGATTCTTTTGAGGGAGAAACAGTAAGTATTGTCAGTTTTGAACAAGAAAATAGAATAACATCAACAAACCTTCAGTATCCTTTGGATGGATATAAACTATCTGCTTCTGTAAGAGCAATAAGAAATACATCACTAGGAGAAACTTTTACAATTGAATCCTCTGACAAAGTGATGATTTTTCAAGTAAAAGACAAATTATAAGCTTGCAGTAGTCGCCAAACTATTGGCTTTAGCTCTTGACAAAAGAGCATCTTGAGTAGCATTAATATTTTCTGATTTTCCTGCCCATGCTTTTAATGCATCCTGCTGCAATGCTCTTCCATAGGAAAAAGTAACATTCCAATTAGTGTTATGCTTATTCATTTCATTCAAATGCAACGTAGCTAATTCATTGGATTGTCCTCCAGAAAGAAAAGCAATACCAGGAACTTCTGATGGTACATTTTTGGTTAAACATTCTAATGTTTTACCTGCTACATCCTCTATACTCCCCTGGTCAACGCAATCATAGCCAGATAATACCATATTTGGTTTAAGGACTATTCCTTTCAAATCAATATTATGTTGTGCGAGTTGATCAAAAACAGTATTGAGCGTTCTATCTGTCACATCAAAAGATGTATCAATTGTATGGGAGCCATCCATTAATACTTCAGGCTCTACTATTGGAACTAAATTGGCTTGTTGACACAATAAAGCATAGTTTGCTAGTCCTTCTGCATTAGCAAGAATACATTTTTCTGAAGGAATATTCTTTCCGATTGTGATTACAGATCTCCATTTAGCAAAACGTGCACCTAAAGCATAATATTCTCCAAGGCGTTCGGCTAACCCATCTAATCCTGTTGTATTTTTTTCGCTTGAACCTTCTTCTAGCGGATGAGCTCCAGTATCAACTTTGATTCCTGTTAAAATACCTTTTGATTGTAAATAATTTGGAATAAAAATTTCTGTCCCAAAAATATTTTGTCTAAAAGTCTCATCAAATAAAATAACACCGCTAATATATTGTTCCAATCCTGGCGCTGTAAAAAGAGCGCTTCGATAATTACACCTAGAATCCGCTGTAGATTCTACTCCAATTCCTTCAAATCGTTTTGTACATGTTCCAGTGCTTTCATCGGCTGCTAAAACTCCTTTACCTTTTTCAATCATTCTACTTGCAACGCTATGTAATTCAGACATTATCTTCTCCTAAATCATATACATTAGTAATTATCTTAACTTCTTCTGTTCCTCCAAATATTATCTTTGAGGATACGATTGCTTTACTACCTTCAAATTTAACTCCAGGAACCCAGCCTGTGCAAACACCACTTGCTATAAAAAATGTATCATCCGATGTACATAAATCGTTAGCATCCCAAATCTTATCAAGATCACTGCCAACCATTTTACGCGCTCTATTCTCAAACTCTGTATCATAAAATACTAATTGTCCTTCAAAAAATCCTCCTAGGGCTCTAACTGCAGTTGCAGTAATAACACCTTCTGGAGCTGCGCCAATGCCGTACAATAAATCTACCTCACCCTCTACTGCTTTTAATCCTCCAGTCACATCACCATCTCCAATTAAAATTGGATTTACTCCGAATGATTGCAGTGACGCAATCAAATCTTTATGTCGATCCCTATCCATAACAATCACTGTTATATCTTTTACTGCTTTATTTAATACCTTTGCAGTAGCTACTAGATTTTCTTCAACGGTTTTTGCTAATCCAATATGACCATTTAATTCTTTTCTACCACATAACTTATTCATATAAGTATCTGGGGCATGCAACAAAGAGCCTGAAGGCGCACCGGCAAGCACAGCAATAGAGTCTGGTAAATCAAACGCACAATGATTGGTGCACTCTAATGGATCAACCGCAATATCAACTTTAATATCACTATCTTGATTTCCTAATTGCTCTCCAATAAATAACATAGGCGCTTCATCTCTTTCGCCTTCTCCGATCACAACTGTAGTTAACACATCTTGTTTACTCAATACGGATCGCATTGCTTCGGTAGCAGCTTGATCAGCTAGCTTTCCATCCTTACATCCTCGTAACTGAGCAGCAGCAATAGCTGCTCTTTCTGTTGCTTCTAAAAATGGTTGATAGTGTTCTGATATTTTATTCATTCAACGAATCTATAAGTTCAAATAGTTGATTAATTTGTTCAGGAGTAGAATATCCATCAAATTGTCCCATTACTACTCCATTTTTATCAAGGACATAGATATAACAACTCTTCTTACTTTCAATACCTAGTGATTTATAATATTGTCTTAAAGGACCATAGTAAGTAACAGTAAAATCATGGAGTGGTCTTGGCACTCCACCTCGCATACCTCCATCAATCCAATTGCGTGTTATTGTCCATTGACCTCCTAACATGGGAATTTCATAATACTGAACAGTTTTATCAATGCCATATTTTGGTAACAATTCATCGGCCCAAGTATTGATACATAATTGCGCTCTCTGTTTAAATGCTACTGAAAGCACCGCTACTCTTCCATTAAGATCTTTTGGAAAAATGACTTCATTATCTGACAGAGAAAGTCCTTTGATAGTTGGAAATGTTTTATTGAGTACATCATCAGAAGAATAAATAATGCTTGAAAAACATAAAGTGATAATAGTTAATAATAATGCTCTCTTCATTTATTTTTTCCTTTTTAAAAATGATACTAAAAGTACGCTAAGCAGAAGTAATGTTTTCATTTAGATTTTTTCTCAGCAAAATAAAATGGTAAATATAACATATAAAAAACAACTACAACTAAAGGAAATACAGGGAATACATGCCAAGGGGGTGATGGAAATAAGCTCATTAATGATTCTCCCGCAGGTGCCTTCATTAAGTACCATAAGTTTGCCTCATATCCAGGCTCTCCGCCTATCAATACATTTAGAACATACATAATTGGTAATAAGATTAAGGAATATTTTAATGCATTAACAAGAGAACCAAATGTTACTTTCTGTTTGATTACTATCACAATATAGATAAGACTAAAAAATAATAGCCCATGACCAGAGAATAACGTAATAAAATCAAGGTCTGGGAACGTAAATTCCACATCGGGAGTAAGTAAGGCCATTGTACCTCCTCCAAATCCCCAGAAATAAGCAAAATCAAAAAATTTCTGTTCTCTTGTGAGCAAAAATAATCCTGCTGTATAAGAAGTAATATGACATGCATGCAATGGAACGGTATTGGTCCACTTGTAATCACCTAATGCAATTAAGTAAAATGGCTTTAATAGCTCATTTAAAATAAGAGCAAAACCTAAAATTGTTTCAAATGATCCAAAAGATTCTGCAGAATACTTATCTCTTATAAAAAAAGAGAAGCCGAATGACACTACAAAAATTATTGTAAGGGTTAATAAATGAGTAGTACCAAATAAAATAAATTCATTCATAATGAAAAGAATCTAATAAAAGTTGAATAATAATTTTATCAAATTATATTTCACTAATGACAGCTAGCATTATATTTTTTTAATCTCCAATAATTATATGGCCATGGAGTTAGAAATCCTGCTGTTAACATTATCGGAATTGCCCACCATGTTATCTGTGCTCCTCCTGTTAATAGAATATCAGTAACATTCATTGCAAATTCCATAGCAACCATAGATATAAAAGACATTCCTAATGCTGTTCTAAGTGCTTGAGAAAATATCATTTGTTTTGACAGGATAAATGTTTCTAATAACACGCTGGTGATTAATCCATTTAGCATCGCTAAACCCATAATGCTCATTGTTGACCAATCATGTGCAATATTTTGAAAATACAAGATAGTTCCAAAATCTCCAATAGAGCATCCTAATAGACACCAAGATGTATTAACAGCAGATTTTTTCCAAGTATGTTTACATTTCCAACTAATCATAATTGTTCCCCCTATTATTTTAGTATTGATAGTATTAATTTAAGGTACTTAATATGAAAATAAAATTAATTCTATTTCTTTTGATATGCCTTCCAGTCCTATGGTATATTTCTACTCCACGAACAAAAGAGTTTGTCCTTCCTATCTTTACCCCTTCAGACCTACGATCTAACTTAGTTCATCCATCTTTGGCAGGAAAAACAGAGCATACCGTTCCAGATTTTTCTTTTATAGATCAAAATGGAAATACTATTACTGAAAAAACAGTTGAAGATAAGATTTATGTTGTCGATTTCTTTTTTACATCATGTCCATCTATATGTATTGATCTGACCAACAACCTAAAAGAAGTGCAGAGTGCATTTATCGATAATGAAAATGTCTTGATATTGTCTCATAGCGTTGATCCAAAGACAGATGATATAGAGCGACTAAAAAAATATGCGAGCATTAATAATATAAATAATGAAAAATGGTTTTTACTGACAGGTCCAATAGAAGATATTATTAAAATGGCGCAATTAGGCTATTTTGCTATCGCATCTGTACCCAATCATACTGACAATAGTTTAATTCACACAGAAAATGTAATACTTGTTGATAAAAATAGGAAAATTCGTGGGATTTATAATGGAACTTCTCTGCTAGAAACAAGCTATTTGATTGACGACATTAATAAGCTGTTATCTTACTAAATTTTAAATGCACCATCTTTAATGTAATTTATACCCATCCAAAATGCTAATCCGACAAACAAATGGTAAACTGCTATGTTTAGCTTATCTATATGTAAGATTGCCAATACAATACTTCCTACAAAAAAGATAAATTGTAATATAAATAGAATCTTAGTTGATCTTTTGAGTTCTGGGAAAAAAAATCTTAAGAATACCAACCACTTTAATATGCTATTTTTCATTCCTCTACTAACTTTCTTATTCCTGCAAGCCATTTATCATAATCATGTGTCTTGCCTTGAATATATTGCAACACTTGTTTGTGTGGTAGAATTAAAAAATCTTCCTTATTAATACCTTCCACTGTATCATCAGCTACTTGATCTGGACTTAATAGTCCATCTCTCATTAAGGGATGGTTTTTATCCAATACTCTTGTTGAAGTTACCATATTTGTTTCAACAAGCT
>Ga0208894_1000226_pt1 | contig 48816 bp, 51 predicted proteins | sample ETNtaG_12_FD_185752 | JGI IMG/M metagenome (GOLD analysis project Ga0208894, IMG submission 185752) | Marine microbial and viral communities from oxygen minimum zone, Eastern Pacific Ocean - ETNP201306SV49 (SPAdes) (version 2) | ecosystem: Environmental > Aquatic > Marine > Oceanic ...
ATGACCTCTTGCCCTGCCTTTCGAAATTCTTCTGGCGTCATATCTGATCCCTTGGGCAAGGCTTATAGTTTTCCAAAAAATTGTCTGTGTCGGCGTAACATGCAGTCGTTCATCACTACCAAAAGGCTAGCATCTTCCGCCAGTTTTGCCGCTTCATCATTGATTACACCGTCCTGGAGCCAAAGGGCCCTGGCACCGATCTCAACCGCTGCTTCAGAAATGGGAACCGTATGTTCCGGTCTACGGAACACATCTACCACAGCCACCTTGACCGGGATATCCAGCAATGAAGAGTAGGAAGTCATACTGGCAATCTCCTTGTGGCCTGGGTTAACAGGGATAATATCATATCCCTGTTCTTTCAAGTACATGCCAACATAATGGCTGGGCCGTTCCGGCTTGGGGCTCATCCCTACTACTGCGACAGTTTTCATTTTTAAAATTTGATCGATGGTTTCCGGTTCGTTCATTACTTCCTGAAAAAATTTCTAACAATATACGATGCAATATTTGGATTTTCTTTGAAACGCCTTATAGCATAAGTGTACCACTGGTCTCCGAAGGGGATGTAGTAACGTACCTTGTGGCCATCCTCCAATAATTGTTCCATCCTGTTTCCCATGGGGACACCGTAGAGGACTTGAAATTCGTAACGTTCTTTCGGGATGGCCTGATTTTCAATCCATGTCTCCAGTGTATCAATCAGATAGATATCGTGTGTGGCAATTCCGATATAGGCACCTTCAGAAAGCCCGGTTTGAACCAGCTTTATATAACTTTCTCTAATCTCTTCTCTGTCGTGAAATGCCAACTCTTCAGATTCCAGGTAGATTCCTTTACAGATCCTCACATTAAGATTATGAGAGATTAACCGTTTGAGATCCGTTTCACTGCGGCGTAAATATGCCTGAAGGACCGGCCCCACGCCTGCATACCTGGATTTACACTTTTCGTACAGAGAAAGTGTAGTGTCTGTGAATAGCGTATTCTCCATGTCGATGCGGAGAAAGTTGCCGGTTTCCTCGGCTATTTCCAGAAGGGCGAACAAATTGTCTTCTGCAAATTTATCATCATAGCCGAGACCGAGATGAGTCAGTTTAATGGAAATGTTACAATCGAGGCTCGAGTCTGCAATCACTTCGAACAGACGGATATAACTTTCGGTGATCACCTTGGCTTCTTCTACCGATTTGGAATGTTCACCCAGAATGTCCAGGGCCGCTGAGAAGTCCAGCTGATTGAGCTCATGGACCAGGCCGAGTGCGTCACCTTCGTTATCTCCGGCGACATATCGCATGGCGAAAGGGCGGATGAAATTTCTTGGGAGCATAGGAAGAAAAAAGTTGAGTGAGCTGTTTACAAGTCCCATAAGAGAAGAGCGAATTTAGGTGAAGAGATCTCCTTCGTCAATCTGTTTTGGATGAATCAGACTGGCACTTCTCATTCAAGGTGAAAGTAGCGTTTTAGAACCCTTTCTTGACGGAAATTGCCTTGCATGACCATAGGGGTAACAATAAATTCATTGCCTGTTATTAACAGCTCAACATCCATGTATAGAGACTTTGGAACCTCATTTATTTTTGTCCTGATCGGTATTATTCTTGTTGCCGTTCCCTTGTTGCTTCAGAGAATTCTGTCACCCCGCCGAAAGACTGCTGAAAAGATGTCCACATACGAGTGTGGGGAGGATGTTGAAGGCCCTGCCTGGGTCAAGTTCAATATTCGTTTTTATGTGATTGCTCTCATTTTCATCATTTTTGACGTGGAGGTTGTTTTTCTTTTTCCGTGGGCCGTCGTCTACAAGGAATTGGGCCTGTTTGCTTTTGTCGAGATGATGATATTCCTGGGTATACTTGCTTTGGGACTAGCGTATGTCTGGCGGAAAGGTGACTTGGAGTGGGTTAAGTATTCCGTTCCTTACGGCCGTGGCCGATATCGAAAACTGACTATTATAGAAGAAACTCCCGTATCGTCTGCTCCTGCTCCTCAGGAGACAGCGGCCTAGTCTAGCCCTCTGGATTGATGGATCTTGCGGGGATTATCGAAATTATCAATGCGAAGTTCGGAGAAGGCTTTGCGTCCATTGATGAAGAAGTTTCGGCGGACACAGTCAGATTAACGCCGGAGCAGTGGGGGCAACTAGCCCCTTTCCTTCGGAAAACGCCGGAACTTTTCTTCGATGCCATGATGTGCATCACAGGTATCGATGAAGGAGTAGAGAGTGAAAATCTGGCCGTTAGCTACAACCTCCACTCCATGAAGCATAATCACAAACTCGAGATATATGTCTCCATGCCGAAAAGTGACCCGAAGGTTCCCTCGGTGGAGCAGATTTGGCGCGTAGCAGACTGGTTCGAGAGAGAAGTGTATGATATGTTTGGCATAGAATTCGAAGGGCACCGTGACTTACGCAGAATATTACTCCCCAGTGACTGGGACGGTTTCCCTCTTCGCAAAGATTACGAGTTTCCTGAAACCTGGCACGGAATTGTTATTAACAAGATGAAAGAAGGATGGGAGTAGTTATCGAGCAAGAACTTGGTACTGTTCATGGTGATGAGATGATCCTCAACATCGGGCCGCAGCACCCCAGCACACACGGTGTCCTTCGACTTAAGGTACATACGGACGGGGAGATCATTACACAGATTACACCCTACATCGGTTACCTTCACCGCTGTTTCGAAAAACATTGTGAAAATCTCACCTATGAACAGTCCATTCCCTATACTGACCGCTGCGATTACATCGGCTCCATGAACAACAATTTTGGTTACGCCGTTGCTGTGGAACAGTTAATGGAGACCAAAGTTCCGGAGAAGGTGGAGTATATGCGGGTCATCGTGGCTGAGATGAACCGAATCGCCAGTCATCTGCTGGCTTTGGGTACTTTTGGTCTTGACGTAGGTGCATTTACACCCTTTCTTTACTGTTTTCGCGATCGGGAAAGGATTCTGGATCTTTTTGAAATGCTTTGTGGTGCCCGTTTGCTCTACAATTACATCTGGATAGGTGGTGTTTCTCATGATTTCCCCGTTGGGTGGGTGGAAAAGACGTATGAATTTCTCGATTATTTCGAACCCAAAATCAATGAATACAACGACTTACTCACCTACAACAAAATTTTCATAGAACGGTCAGCCGATGTGGGTGTTATTCCTGCCGATGTGGCTATTAGCTATGGCGTCACAGGTCCCAACCTCCGTGGCTCGGGAGTCCGGTGGGATCTCAGAAAGGATGATCCCTACGGTATCTATGATAGATTTGAGTTTGATATTCCCATTGGTACCGGCGCAATGGGTTCTGTGGGCGATTGCTGGGACAGGTATTACGTTCGGGTGAGAGAACTGGAGGAGTGTGTAAAGATTATTCGCCAAGCGCTGGATGTCCTGCCTCGCGACGGCGATGTGCATGCTGCTTTGCCGAAGAAGATCAGACCAAAAGCGGGCCATGTTTACAGTAGAACCGAAAGTCCCCGAGGGGATCTAGGCTATTACATTGCCAGCGACGGGAGTGATATTCCCTCTCGAATCAAAATGAGGTCACCTGCCTTTACTGCCTTGAGTTGTCTCAACGAAATCTCCCGGGGATGGATGATTTCAGATGTCATCGCCATCCTTGGTTCACTAGATATCGTACTGGGGGAAATTGACCGCTGATGGTAGATTATTTCCTCGAAACTTTTTCCGAAATAACGTGGTTGGCGTCTTCGCCAAATTTGTCATTTGTCTTGGCTGTCACTCTGGCTGGGCTTCCCATATTTCTCTTTATGGCTCTGAATGCTCTGATTGCCGTTTATGCTGAACGAAAAATTTCGGCTTTTATGCAGGACAGGCTTGGTCCCATGGGTCAGGGGGTTGGCCTTCACGCCGGGAAATGGGGCATTCTCCAGACAGTGGCTGATGCCGTAAAGCTTATTACAAAAGAGGACATCATTCCAGCCACAGCCGATAGGAAACTTTTTATCATAGCGCCGTTCATTCTTTTTACGGCCTCCTTTACCGCTTTTGCAGCCTTTCCCTTTAATGAATACCTGATGGCAGCCGATTTCAACATTGGTCTATTTTACATTCTTGCCATGGGGTCAGTGGGTGTCATAGGAATCATTCTTGCCGGCTACAGTTCCAACAACAAATGGTCACTCTATGGCGCTATGCGTTCCGCAGCGCAGATTGTCAGTTATGAGATTCCTGCGGGTCTATCTCTACTGTCGGTGATTATGCTTTCCGGTAGTCTTGCTTTCAGGGATATTGTGGCTGCTCAGACAGGTACAACACTGGCCATACTGCCGAACTGGTTTATCTTAGACAATCCATTCACTTTTATTGCTTTCTGGATCTTTTTCGTTGCGGGCGTGGCTGAAGTAAATCGGACGCCCTTCGATCTTCCTGAAGCTGAGTCGGAACTGGTAGCGGGGTGGATGACCGAATATTCTGGTATGCGTTGGTCGTTCTTTTTCCTGACTGAGTATGCCAATATGTTTATTGTTGCAGGTGTGGCTTCTCTTCTTTTTCTCGGCGGTTGGCTCAGCCCTATCCCGGGATACTTAGAGGGTAATCTCTGGGGTATTTTTTGGTTAATTTCCAAAGTTTCTTTTCTCATTTTTGTCATGATGTGGTTTCGTTGGACATTCCCACGCCTTCGGACAGATCAGCTCATGCGTTTGTGTTGGAAGTTTTTCTTGCCCGCTTCGTTTGTAACCATCATTGGTGTTGGTATCTGGGACCTTTTTGTAAGGTGAGCTTTTGAACTATCTATCTAATATTTGGGAATCAATTTCGACATTGCTTACAGGCATGAAGATAACCATTGGCCACATGTTTAAAATCAAACGTGGAAATGTAACTCTTCAATATCCCGTTGAGCGTTGGCCACGTCCTGAGCGACATATAGGCTTTAGTGCTGATAGTTACAATGTGATTCGATCCCGCCTCACCGTAGATGTGGACGACTGTATCGGATGTCTCAAATGCCAGCGTGCTTGTCCTGTTAGTTGCATCAAGATCGAAACAACAAAGGTTGAGAAAGGTGAAGATATCTCGGAGGCAAATCACCGCGGTGTAACCTCGAATGGAACACAGAAAAGACTTCTTGTGACACGATTCGATATTGATATGACTGAGTGCTGTTATTGCAATCTTTGTACTTATCCCTGTCCTGAAGAGTGCATCTTTATGGTGGGCGGTCCCAATTCAAGCAGGCGTGAGATTGATTATGAGTTTTCAGAGTACGATCGCAACGATATGATATATCGTTTTTCAAAAGTTCCGTTTGATATTCTTCAGAAATACGCCTCCGCCGTTGAGAAAAGCGAAGTAGAAGAGGCCACATAAATGTCAGGACAATTAATCATTTTCTGGATCGTAACGCTCGTTACCGTTTTGTCTGCGGCAACGGTGGTCTTTTCAAAGAATCTCATCTATTCGGCTGTGGCACTGCTGTTCACTCTTCTTGGTGTTGCGGGGCTCTATGTCTTTCTATGGGCGGACTTTATTGCCGTGACTCAAATTCTCATTTACGTAGGGGGGATACTGGTGCTTATCATTTTCGGTATTATGCTCACCCATAGGATCACCAGTGTAAGACTGTCCCACTCCTCTATGCAGCGAGGTGTTGGGGGTGCCATTGTTTTGGTGATTTTTGTGGGGCTCACATCCATGATCTTCAGGGCGCCATGGTACAGAGTTGCAGCAGTTGAGCCTCAGGAAACTGTCCGCCAGATAGGCCGATTGTTGATGATCGATTATCTGCTGCCGTTTGAAGTTGCTTCCGTCTTACTCCTTGTCGCCCTCATGGGTGCAGCTCTTTTGTCCAGGAAGGTGGACTGATGGTGGATCTCAACACTTATCTGGTTATTGGCGCCCTGCTTTTCTCACTGGGACTTTTTGGCGTCATAACTCGACGTAATGGTGTGGCGGTGCTTATGGGGGTGGAATTGATCCTTAACGCGGCCAATGTCAATTTTGTAGCTTTTGCCCGGTTTGGCGGAATGGATCTTTCCGGCCATGTCTTTTCTCTGTTTGTCATCATTTTGGCGGCGGCTGAAGCGGCCGTGGCCTTGGCCATCATTTTGAATATTTATAACAACATGGGAACCATCAACATTGATGAGGCCGATCAGCTAAAACAGTAATGGTCAACTACGGTATAGCAATTCTTCTCCTTCCCCTAATGGCTTTCGTGGTCCAGATTTTTATTGGGAAGCGCTTGCCGAGGAACGGGGACTGGATTTCTGTTGGTGCGGTGGCTCTCACGCTCTGTCTCTCCCTGGCCATGTTTGGTGTTATGCTGGTGAAGTATGACCCTGAATTCTCTGTTGATGAGACTTGGACTTGGTTCGATCTCGGTTCGCTTCAAGTTCAAATAGGTATTCTCATTGATAATGTCACTGTTGTGATGCTCCTTGTAGTCTCTCTCGTTTCCACACTGGTTCATGTCTACTCTACAGCCTACATGGAAGGCGATTTACGGTACTCTCGCTATTTTGCTTTCCTCTCCCTGTTCACTTTCTCCATGAACGGTATTGTTCTCGCAAACAATCTTCTCGGCATCTACATTTTCTGGGAGCTGGTAGGGCTCAGTTCTTACCTCCTCATCGGACACTGGTTTGAAAAAGATTCAGCATCTGATGCTGCCAAGAAAGCATTTCTTGTTAACAGGGTGGGTGATATTGGCATGTTCATCGGTATTATGCTCTTTTTCACTGCCACCGGTTCTTTTCTTTTCAGGGATGTTTTTGCCGGGGTGGAAAGTGGCCTTTTGTCCACTGAGATTCTCACCGTTGCCGGACTCTGCCTGTTCGCCGGTGCCATAGGAAAATCGGCCCAGTTTCCGCTCCATGTCTGGTTGCCTGATGCTATGGAAGGTCCCACGCCCGTCAGTGCTCTCATCCACGCCGCCACCATGGTGGCGGCTGGTGTCTATCTATCATTCCGTCTTTTTCCCATCTTTACACCGACAGCACTCACTGTCATTGCTTACATTGGTGGGTTCACCGCTATTTTTGCTGCAATCATTGCCGTAACACAGAATGATATTAAGAAGGTGCTGGCTTACTCTACGGTGAGTCAGCTTGGCTATATGATTCTGGCTGTGGGTGTGGGGGCATACACTTACGGACTTTTTCATCTTGTGACTCATGCAGCGTTTAAAGCGGGGCTTTTTCTCTGTAGCGGTAGTGTCATTCACGCCATGCATCACGCCTATCATGAACTCCACGATCATGAGTCCGATCCGCAGGATATGCGGAACATGGGCGGTATGAGAGATAAGATGAAAACTACCTTTCTTACTATGCTTATCTGTACGGTGGCGCTGTCAGGTGTTCCGTTTACATCAGGTTTCCTCTCAAAGGACGCCATTCTTGCTGGGACGCTCTCTTTTACCATGCATCATCCTGAGCATTTCTTGCTTGTCTTGTTTGGATTTGGCGCAGCTCTCTTGACGGCTTTCTATATGTTCAGATTGATCTTCATGACTTTTTACGGTGAGCCTGTTCGGCGGGAAGTGTATGATAATATACACGAGTCGCCTTCGGCCATGACGGCACCCCTGGTGACCCTCGCCACATTGTCATTTTTTCTATTTTTTACTCTGCCGTATTTCAACCCGTTTTCTGATCACGGTTGGTTCACCGTTCTTATTGATGCGCGGGACTCCGTTGTGCCTGGGCACCTTAATCTAACGGCCCACGAAATTGCGGAAGGGATGCATCATGCTCATACGCCGGCCATGTTGCTGTCAATTCTCATCGCCTTCAGCGGCATTGGGTTGGCGGTACTCATGTACCTGCAAAAGCGGATCTCCGCCGATGATATCGCGGCGAAGCTTTCTCTGCCGTATAAACTTTCTCTAAATAAATTTTTTGTGGATGAAACGTATCAGCGTTATCTCATTAACCCTTCACTTATCTTAGCCCGAATGATAGCCTTTTTCGATTGGGAAATTTATGACAAATATATAGTGAACGGATTTGGTAAGGTGACAGAGTGGTTTTCCAGGGTAGTGGGTATCCGCTGGGACTATGATATTCTCGATCAGCAGATTGTGGACGGTGTGGGCCGGACCACAGGATTTTTTAGCGCAAGACTCCGTTTGATCCAGACGGGAAAGGTTCAGAACTATCTTGTTTGGGTTCTGGCCGGAGTCATCATGATCTATGTCTTTCAAGCTATTTAGTTAAAGAGGGAATCGAATCATATGGATTTCAATATTTTAAGTTGGTTGATCTGGGTGCCGGTAGCCGGTGCTTTGGTTATTGTTGCTTTACCAAGAGACAAAAAAGATGTTATTAAATGGGTGGCGGCATCATTTACCGGGCTTCAACTCATTTTTGCCATTGTTCTCTGGATGAATTTTGATAAAGATTTTGTGGGATTTCAGTTTATGGAGAAAGCGGCTTGGATACCATCCTTTAACATCACTTATATGCTGGGTGTGGACGGTCTCAGCCTCCCCATGGTGATGCTGACAGCTTTGCTCTCATTCCTATGTGTCTTTGTCAGCTGGAATATTGATAAAGCGCTGAAAGGTTATTTTTCTCTTTTCCTTCTTCTGGATGCGGGGATGATGGGTGTGTTTGTGTCTCTGGACTTTTTCCTATTCTATATATTTTGGGAAGTGATGCTTCTGCCCATGTATTTTCTCATCGGCATATGGGGTGGCCCCCAGCGCGAATATGCTGCCATTAAGTTTTTCCTCTACACACTGTTTGGTTCAGTTCTCATGCTCATTGCCATCTTGGCTCTCTACTTTACATGTGGCAGGACCTTTAACATGATCGAACTGATGGCCACCGCTCCCACCGCACTGGGTACACTATCTTGGTGGGGTTTCAGCGGAATGAAGGTTGTTTGGATACTGCTCTTCATCGGTTTTGCCATTAAAGTTCCCATCTTTCCGTTTCACACTTGGCTTCCCTTGGCACATGTTGAAGCACCGACGGCCGTATCCGTCATACTTGCCGGCGTGCTGTTGAAAATGGGTACTTACGGATTATTACGAATCAATTTTCCTATGATTCCCGATGGGACGGTTTGGTTTGCGGGAGCTCTTGCTGTGCTGGCACTCATTAATATTATTTGGGGCGCGCTCTGTGCTTTGGCTCAAACAGATCTGAAAAAGATGGTAGCTTATTCATCCATCAATCATATGGGTTACGTCATGTTGGGGATGGCTGCTGTGGTAGCAGCGGGAGCACAACATGGTTCCAATTCAGCGGCGGCCCAACTGGGGATGAACGGTGCTGTACTCCAAATGTTTAACCATGGCACCATCACTGCCATGCTATTTATTCTGGTGGGTGTCGTCTACGATCGTGCCCACCACAGGAATATAGATGGTTTCGGTGGATTGGCTTCGAAAACACCTATTTACGCAGGTGTTGTTGCCCTGGCTTTCTTTGCGGGCCTCGGCCTGCCCGGTCTCTCAGGGTTCATCAGCGAGGCCATAATCTTTCTGGGTGCCTTTCCCGTTTACAGGACTATCGTCATGATCTCTACCCTGGGGATTTTGCTGAATGCCGCATATTTCCTTTGGTCTTATCAGAGAATTTTCCTGGGGAAACTGAATGAGAAATATGCAGACCTTCCGGAAATTAACGGGAGGGAACTGTTTACCCTTGTGCCGCTGGCTGTGCTGGTGATCTTGCTGGGAGTCTACCCGTCGCCCATGATTGATGTCATGAAAACTACTATGGCACACATCATTGAACTTGTTCAGACGAGTCCGCTTATGACAGTGAACTGATCAATGGGAAATATCCAGAGTATATCTTACTTCCTTCCTGAATTGATGGTGATTGCTACCGTAGTGGTGGCCCTCATCGCCGATCTGGTCTATTCGGACAGAAACTCGTATAAAGTGGGTTATCTGGTTATTGCAGGTCTGGTTGTGGCTTCTTTTACGTTGTGGTTGTCGCTGCCGGAAGAGACCACCCCCATTTTTCTCAATACAATTGTGGTTGATCCGTTTTCAAGGATTTTCAAATTTGTTTTCCTCCTGGCTACGTTCATTGTGGTACTCATGTCCATGAACAGTGATGAATTGAAAGGTGTGAGAACAGGAGAATATTACACCCTCATGGCAGCAATGGTGCTGGGGATGTCACTCATGGCGTCAAGTGTAGACCTTATTATGGTTTATCTCTCCATTGAGGTAGTCTCCATTATTTCATTTATCCTTGCCGGTTACCTGAGGGCTCAGGTGCGATCCAACGAAGCGGCGCTGAAGTACGTTATTTACGGTGCATTTTCGTCAGGATTGATGCTCTACGGTCTCAGTCTATTGTACGGGCTCACCGGGACGACGAAATTGTTCGAGTTGAGTGGATCAATCTCAAGTTTAGGTCCGGGATCAAATTTGACTCTCACAGTAGCCACCATTCTGATGCTGGCTGGATTCGGCTACAAGGTTGCAATTGTACCGTTCCACTTTTGGACGCCGGACGTCTACGAAGGAGCCCCAACACCTGTAACAGCTTATCTGTCTGTTGCACCAAAAGCGGCAGGATTTGCACTTCTGATCCGTTTTTTCAATACACTTTTTGGTACCGGTCAACCCCTCAATTCACCTGCCTGGCAAGCTATGGAAGGGGTGCCGTGGCAAAATATTCTCATGGTGTTGGCAGCGGTCACTATGACTGTGGGTAATCTGGTGGCCATTCAACAGAAAAATATCAAACGCCTACTTGCTTATTCCAGTATTGCCCATGCCGGCTATATTCTCATGGGTGTACCAGTTCTTTCTCAGGAAGGTGTTTATGCTATCGTCTTTTATATCATTGTTTATTTATTTATGCAGCTGGGGGCATTTTTCCTGGCCATCGTTGTATCCAACAGATATGGAACCGAGACAATCGAGGAGTACAGCGGCATCGGGTGGAAATCACCTTTTCTCGGTTTCTTCATGGCTGTTTTCATGTTTTCTCTCACCGGTATTCCACCTACGGCCGGTTTTATTGGCAAAATGTATTTATTCGCCGCCCTCATTAACGGTGGTTCGCAGTTCTACTGGCTCGCCATTATCGGCGTTCTTAACAGTGTTATTTCACTATACTATTATATGAGAGTTGTGAAGGTGATGTATTTTCAGGGTGAGCGGGAGAAAGATCTTTATGTTCCCGACGGAATGTCAGCAGTTATTGTTTTGGCTATGGCTATTCCTTCAATCTACTTCGGGATTCGATGGTCATTCCTGGCCGATTGGGTTAACAGCTCACTGAAGTTTTTTATAGCAGGGTTCTGATCAAGCCCAATTTGATAAACCCAGGGATGTTCAGTTATTTCAATTGAAGTGCTAAACTAACAACTGGTCATGATAGAAAACTATTTTCCTATCCTGGTAGTTTTGATTGTTGCAGCGGGTTTTGCATTCACAAGTCTAATATTAACCCATCTCATAGGCCCACGTGTCCCAAATGCTATAAAAATGATGCCTTATGAATCGGGCGTGGATCAGGTAGGGGAGACCAGAATTCGTTTTTCCATCAAATTTTTCCTCATCGCTCTTCTATTCATTATCTTTGATATTGAGATTGTTTTTCTGTATCCGTGGGCGGTGGTGTTTAGGGATTTTCTTTCAGAAGGTTCTTTTATTTTTTTCGAAATGGTTGTTTTCCTGGCTATTCTGGCGTTTGGATATGTTTTCGTCTGGAAAAAAGGAGCTTTGGAGTGGGAATAAAACGGCCATGGAAATGAATCTGTAGTTGATGAAAGAAAAGACAATTTGAATTGACGATGGGTAAGCAAGATATCAAATCCAATATTCTCACGACAACGGTGGAAAGTGCCATTAACTGGGGTCGCAAAAATTCTCTCTGGCCCATGCCCTTTGGCACTGCATGTTGCGGGATCGAGTTTATGGCTGTTTTGGCTTCCCGCACTGACATGTCCCGTTTTGGTGCTGAGGCAATCCGTTTTTCACCCAGGCAGTCAGACCTGCTTATTGTTGCCGGGAGAATATCAATCAAGATGATGCCAGTTCTGATACGTATCTATGAACAGATGCCGGAGCCGAAATGGGTAATCTCTATGGGGGCCTGTGCATCCTCCGGAGGTGTATTTGACACCTATAGCGTTATCCAGGGCATAGATCAGTTTATTCCTGTTGATGTCTATGTCCCGGGGTGTCCTCCTCGACCGGAAGGTGTGGTTGGAAGTTTGTTGAAAATCCAGGATTTAGTAGATAAAGAAAAACTGTTTGACTATACACTTTCTGGTTCTAAATGAATGTCACTTGAAAAGACAATCTCACATGTAAAAGAAAGATTCTCAGAGGCTGTTCTGGATGTAACAGAATTTGCCGGTGAGCAGATTGTTCATATAAAAAGTGGGTCTGTTTTAGATGTACTGAAAATATTTAAGGATGAAGGGTTTAATTTCTTAGCTAATCTCACAGCTGTTGACAATTTGACCTTGGGTGGCTTTGAACGTTTTTCTGTTGTCTACCATCTTCTCTCCCACGGTTTTGTGGAAAGAGTCACTGTAAAAGCATACGTGGCTGAAGACGATCCAACAATACCATCTGTAGAAAATCTCTGGAAAACCGCTGATTGGCAAGAACGGGAAGTGTACGATCTATTTGGGATCGTTTTTGAGGGCCATCCAAATCTTGTTCGTATTATGAATCCTGAAGATTATAAAGGACATCCTTTGAGAAAAAATTATCCTCGAAAAGGTAAAACGGAGAGGACCGATTTTCCTGTGGTTGAACGGGGAATTAGCAAAGAGAATAAAACCAAATGATGCAATTAACAGATCATCGATCTGAAACAGGTAAAATGATTCTCAATTTCGGCCCGTCCCATCCGGCCACGCATGGGACTTTGCGGGTCATCATGGAGCTTGATGGTGAGACGGTGGTAAAGAGTACTCCAGAAATCGGCTATCTTCATTCTGGTTTTGAAAAGCTTGGAGAAGATCTCGATTTCAACCAGTACATCACTATCACAGACAGGATGAACTATCTTTCGCCGCTCTGTAACAACGTAGCTTATGCTCTCTCAGCTGAGAAGTTAATGGAGATAGAAGTGCCGAGACGGGCACAGTACATCCGGGTGCTCATGTGTGAACTGAGCCGTATTGCCGATCATATTCTGTCCATCGGTATGCAAGCGGTAGATATAGGCGCTTTCACCGTTTTTCTTTATGGTTTCCGCCTGAGGGAGGAAATATACGATCTTTTCGAGATAGCTACGGGTACTCGCCTTACCACAAGCTACACCCGCGTCGGCGGTCTCATGCGTGACATACCCGAAGATTTTGACAAAGCGGTTGTTAGAGTTCTTGATCAAGTGGACGAAGTGTTAAACGATATTGAAACACTCTTGAACAAGAATCGCATTTGGCACAACAGAACAAAAGATGTTGGTGTAATCTCTAAAGAAGATGCCATCTCCTATGGCCTGAGCGGTCCTATGGCGAGAGCTTCCGGCATAGATTGGGACATCCGTGTCAAAGAACCTTATTCCAGCTATAGCGACTTCGATTTTGATGTTATCATTGCGTTGAACGGCGATGTGTTTGATCGTTATTTGGTGCGGACGGAGGAGATCCGTCAAAGCGAAAAGATCTGTCGCCAGGTGATCAACGATATGCCTTCCGGTGACATCAACATTGATCCTGACCACAAGTTTAATCTTCCACCGAAGGAGGAGGTATACAATTCTATCGAAGGGCTTATTCACCATTTTGAGATAACCATGCCGAACCGGGGAATGGAGCCGCCAGCAGGGGAATCGTATGTTCCCACGGAATCACCCAATGGCGAACTGGGATATTACATCGTGAGTAATGGGGGACGAACTCCATACCGCGTTAGAACTAGGCCGCCGTCATTCATTAACTATTCCATTCTTTCCCAGATCATGGATGGGCAGATGCTTTCGGACGCTGTGGCAATCCTGGGAAGCATGAATATTATCGCAGGGGAATTAGATAGGTGAGCGACAATAATTTTCACAAAGATTCGTTTGAATATGTCAATTCTGATCTGGTTGATAATATTCTATCCCAATATCCCGATAAGCGGTCAGCCACACTCCCGTTGCTTCATCTGGCACAGACACAAGAAGGCTATATTTCAAACGCTGTTGTTGATACTGTTGCCCAGATCACAGAGACACATCCGGCTGAGGTCATGGATTGTGCCTCGTTTTACACCATGTTTTATTCGCGGGTTCAAGGTCGGTATATATTGCAGGTGTGTCAGACACTCTCTTGCAGTCTGAATGGAGCAGATGCATTGGTGGATCATATCACGGACCGGTATGGTATTGGTCCAGGTGAGACAACTACTGATGGAAAATTCACCCTTATGAAAGTCGAATGTCTTGGTTCCTGTGGAACAGCACCTGTGGTACAGATAAACAATGATTATCATGAAGGCCTATCTAAAGAAAAACTTGATGAATTGCTGGAATCTCTTCAATGAGTGACTTTCAACCGATACTCACTGAACATATACATCAGAAAGAGTGTCACACGCTTTCCTTTTATAAAAGTGTTGGAGGGTACAGTGCCCTTGAAAAAGTTCTTGCTATGAGTGCTGATGATGTAATTGAATTGGTAAAGGCTTCTAATCTTCGCGGGAGGGGTGGTGCTGGATTCCCTGCTGGTGTGAAATGGAGCTTCATTCCCCAAGATGGTGAAAAACCAAAATATTTGATAAATAATGCTGATGAAAGTGAGCCGGGGACATTCAAGGATAGATTGCTCATCAACAAAACTCCCCATCAGATTCTGGAAGGGATGATCGTTGCATCCTATGCCATAGGGTGCAATACAGCTTTCATTTACATACGTGGCGAATTTTTTAAAGAATATCAGTTACTGGAAAAAGTAGTGGCTGAAGCTTATGAAGAGAACCTTCTGGGCAAGGGGATTCTTGGCTCAGATTATGATTTAGACGTAGTTATACATCGAGGTGCAGGAGCCTACATTTGTGGCGAAGAGACAGGACTGATAGAGTCTCTTGAAGGAAAACGGGGTTGGCCAAGGATAAAGCCCCCCTTCCCGGCTATTGAAGGTTATCTGAAATGTCCTACTGTTGTTAACAATGTAGAGACGCTTTCTAACCTTCCCCATATAATCAATCGCGGTCCGGAATGGTTTAAATCTATTGGCCCTGAGAAAGGGCCGGGACCAAAGCTTTTTTGTGTGTCTGGGAATGTTAACAGACCAGGGGTCTTTGAAGAACCTATGGGCATTCCACTCAAAGATTTGATCTTTGACCTTGCTGGTGGTATCAAGGACGGGAATGAACTTAAAGCTGTCTTTCCCGGAGGGTCCTCGTCAGCAATCCTTACCGCTGAAGAAGCGTTGAGTGTAAATATGGATTTTGACTCTCTTGCCGAAATAAAAACTATGCTCGGTTCAGCTGGTGTGATTGTAATGGATGAAAAAGTTGATATGGTTCAAGCCTGTCTGAATATTGCTCGATTTTATGCTCACGAATCGTGTGGACAATGCACGCCTTGCCGAGAAGGAACAGCTTGGCTCTCAAAAATACTGTCACGAATTGCCAGTGGTGATGGTAATTCCAATGATATTGACATGATATTAGAAATCACGGACAACATTGGAGGACTTATTGATTTCTCTAAGGGAAGTTTTGGTAAAACTATCTGTCCTTTTGGTGAAGCTGTAGCGTGGCCTGTAAGAAGTTTTGTTGAAAAATTTGAAAATGATTTTCGTCAATATATTTCGCAAGAGGAATCTGTTGCTTAATGCCGCTACTGAAGATTGATAATGCTGAATTGGAGGTAGAAAGTGGAATAACGGTTCTCCAGGCTGCTACTGCCAACGGGATTGAAATTCCTCACTACTGCTATCACCCAGCACTTGAGACCGTGGGCAGCTGTCGGATGTGCATCGTTCAGATTGAAGGGATGCCAAAACTACAGGTTTCTTGTAACACCTTTGTTGGTGAGGCACCGCCCGACAAAAAAATTGATGAAAAATATGATATGGTTGTTCACACTCAAACTGAGCTTGTAAAGCAGGAAAGAAAGAATGTTCTGGAATTCCTTCTCTTGAACCACCCTCTGGACTGTCCAGTTTGTGATCAAGCAGGAGAATGTTTTTTGCAGGATTATGCTTTCAAGTTTGGTAATGCCCACAGCCGGTTCGAAGAAGAAAAACGGGTGCGACCCAGTGAATATCTTGGCTCACAAATTGTTATCAATCAGAACCGCTGTATTATGTGTACCCGCTGTGTCAGGTTCACGCGTCAGATTTCAGGTACAGGTGAACTGTTTGTCCAAAAAAGAGGATATGACTTTAAAATATCCGCCTTAGAAGACCAACCGCTTGATAATCTCCTAGCTGGAAATGTCACGGATATTTGTCCTGTAGGAGCTCTGCTAAGCACGGATTATATCCACAAGAATCGTATATGGAATCTTCATGAGCAGCCTTCTGTATGTCAGGATTGCAGCGTTGGGTGCAACATTAATGTGTTCTACCAAAAGGATCGGATTTTTCGGGTATCACCGAGGGAAAATCATGATGCGAACGGATATTTTATCTGTGACATAGGGCGATACGGTTTCCATCGTTTTGAAGAGATAGAAAGGGTGACTTCACCTATGCGAAGAGACGAAGATGAATTAACCGAAATACAGTGGGATGAAGCAATTAAGGTAGTAGCGAAGAATCTGAGTGATGCCAAAGAAAAAATTGTTTTCGTCGCATCTCCTTTTCACACCAATGAAACTAATTTCATGCTTGGTCGCTTCCAGAAAGGATTTTTTGGTGCCTTGCCTTTAATTGAAGAAGAGGGAATCACTTATCCTTCAGGCTTCTGTATCAACGGCGACCGCTCCCCCAATCATCGAGGGATGAATGATGTATGTCCGTCAATTTTGGAAGACATGGCCTCGGAGATTGATCAACAGAATATTAAAGTAATGTATATACTGGACGATGGTGTAGATAGGGAATTGGATCAGGAATGGAAAGAGATACTAATGAAAATGGATTTTGTCGTAGTGCAAAGTTATGCCCTGACGGAAGTGGCAGAATCTGCTCATATTATACTTCCTGGACTTGCACCTTTTGAACGAGAGGGAACTGTTACCAATGATCAAGGCCGTGTTCAGTGGTTAAGACCCTCGTTACCGTTGAAGGGAAAAGCGAGACCAGACTGGAGAATCATTATGGAAGTGGTTAACACCATGGGGCAACAGGAACTTTCCTATTCCGATGTTGGGGAAGTTTTGGCTGAAATGGGGAAGTGTTTTCCGGCTTATAAAGGCGTATCTCTGTTCCGTCTCGGAGATTATGGACTCTCTATTAATGGCAAGGTGGAGTCTTCGTAATGGATTTTATCACCCTCATCATCATCTGTGTCAAAGCTCTTGTGGTGTTTGCCGCAATAATGTTGACGGTTATGGCCATGACTCTGGCGGAGAGACGAATTTCAGCCTTTATGCAGAATAGGTTAGGGCCCAATCGGGTCGGTCCTAAGGGTCTGCTCCAACCGTTGGCTGACGGCATCAAATTCTTAATGAAAGAGGATGTCATCCCTTCCGGTGTGGACAAGCCAATCTTTCTTCTGGCGCCGGTGATGCTTATCGTTCCAGCCCTGATGACTTTTGCCATCATCCCATTTGGATCAGAACTTCACCTTTTTGGGCGGGAGATCCAGCTTCAGGTGGCAGATATCAATATTGGCATCCTCTATATCCTAGCCCTCACAAGTGTCGGCGTTTATGGCATTGTTCTGGCGGGATGGTCTTCCAACAGCAAATATCCGCTTCTCGGCGGGTTAAGGTCATCGGCACAGCTAATCAGCTATGAGCTTGCTATGGGGTTAGCCATTGTCAGCATCATCCTATTGGCGGGTTCACTCAGGCTCAATGACATTATCATTCAGCAGCAGGGACATTTTCTGTCGTGGAACGTTTTCAAACAGCCACTAGCATTTCTCATCTTTTTGGTTGCTGTCTATGCGGAGACGAATCGACTACCGTTCGATCTGACGGAAGCCGAGCAGGAGCTTGTAGGGGGTTATCATACGGAATACAGTAGCATCAAGTTTGCTATGTTCTATATGGCTGAGTATGCCAATATGGTCACTGCTTCAGCCCTGACGGTGACACTTTTTCTGGGGGGATGGGATATTCCTCTGGTGAATGAAGCGGCGTTAGGAAATTTGGGTGTGCTGTTTTCTGTAGTTGCTTTTGCCATCAAAACAGCACTATTCCTTTTTATCTTCATTTGGGTTCGCTGGACATTCCCAAGATTTCGCTACGATCAACTTATGAGATTGGGTTGGAAGGTGATGCTTCCACTGGCACTCGTCAACATCTTTCTAACTGCCGGATATCTGACTTTGACGGTTTAAACTGATGGCCACTATTGTCACATCATATGAACCGACCTTTTGGGACAAGCTTTATTTCCCGGCTCTGTTGCGCGGTCTGATGGTTACTTTGCGGCATTTTTTCCAGAAGAAAGTTACAATCCAGTATCCTGACACCAAATACATCCCGCCCGAGGGGTACCGCGGACTTCACCGTCTCAATAAGTATCCCGATGGCAGAATTCGCTGTGTTGCCTGCGAAATGTGTGCCGCCGCCTGTCCTTCCGGATGTATCCACATCGTGCCGGGAGCACCACCGTGGGAAGACGGCAAGGAGCGTTATCCGATCAGTTTTGATATCGACCTCCTGAGGTGCATTTTTTGCGGATTCTGTGAGATGGCCTGTCCTGAACAGGCTATCGAACTGACGGAGATATATGACTTTTCAAATAGCAGCCGTGAGGGTCTGTGGATAAACAAAGACGGTCTGCTGGAAGTGTACGAAATGACAAAAGATGAAAATTACTATAAGAAGCAAAGTCATGATGCGGAGATGAAAAGCGGATGACAGGAAGTTTTTTCTTCTACTTTTTTGCAGCTGTTACTCTCACTTCGGCACTGCTGGTGGTACTGAATCGAAACGCTGTCTATAGCGCCGTCTTGCTGGTTTTTTGTTTTTTTTCTCTAGCGGTGATATTCTTACTGTTGGAGGCTTACTTTCTGGCCATCCTTGAAATTCTTATCTATGCCGGTGCTATTATGGTTCTCTTCCTATTCGTGATCATGCTCCTGAACCTCGGGCGTGAGAAGGCTCAAGAACATTTCAGATATTTACAACGAGGGCTGTCACTTTTTCTTGTCATAGTGTTTTTCCTTGGTATCTTGCTCATTTTTCTGAGTGATTCAGGAATTTTGCATCAACCTCACGGGACGTTTGCCGCCGGTGGGGTGAACGCGCTGGGAGAAGCGCTCTTCACCAAATACCTGTTACCCTTCGAAGTGGCTTCGCTGTTACTCCTTGTGGCCCTCATTGGCACAGTGTATCTGGCCAAGCGAAAGATATAATGATTGTACCTCTGGAACATGTTGTTATCCTGAGTCTAGCGCTCTTTACAGTGGGTGTGTTTGGAGTTCTTTTTCGTCGAAATGCCATCACGATCTTCATGTCCATCGAGCTAATGCTGAACGCGGTCAATCTGGCTCTGGTTGGCTTTTCCAGGTACTATAATAGCGTAGATGGTCAAGTTTTTGTTTTTTTGGTGATGACATTAGCCGCTGCTGAAGTGGCAGTGGGTTTGGCGATTATTGTTGTACTGTACCGAAACCGCCAGACGGTGAATATTGACGAAATCAATTTAATGAAAAATTAATCTGTGCTGATGGAAACGATTGTCTCTATAAAACCTTTACTGGCGGTCCTGGTTTCGGCTGTAGGAGCATTGTTCATCATTTTTTTTGGGAAAAAACCGAACATTAGAGAATCCTGGTCTATAATCGCGGGAGTAATAAAACTAATTATTGTACTATCCATGATCCCGGATGTGGTTTATGATAAAAAGGTAATTTCTTATTCACTTTTTACTCTTCTACCGGGGATAGGAATTAGTTTCAAGGTTGATGCTTTTGGGCTTTTGTTTGCAATGGGCGCCTCGCTACTCTGGATTGCAACATCCATTTATTCTATTGGTTATATGCGATCTACGAATGAGGGCTCTCAAACGCGTTATTTTGCCTGTTTCGCAGTAGCACTCTCCTCTACAATAGGTGTGGCATTTTCAGCAAATCTGTTTACCATGTTCCTCTTCTATGAAGGCTTGACTATTATTACCTACCCACTTGTTGCACACAAGGGCACAGCCGAGGCAAAAAGCGGAGCGAGGAAATATGCCATATACCTGTTAGGTGCTGCCAAAGCTTTCTTGGTCGCGGCCATAATCCTTACTTATAATCTTACAGGTACACTTGAGTTCTCAAAAGCTGGGATCTTTCCAGCAAGTGTTCAATTAGTTCATCCGGAACTGCTTTATGTGATTTTCGTGCTTTTCCTTTTTGGGTTTGCCAAGTGTGCAATTATGCCCTTTCACGGCTGGCTGCCAGCGGCCATGGTGGCTCCTACTCCGGTCAGCGCACTGCTTCATGCTGTTGCTGTAGTCAAGACGGGAGTTTTTACTGTCCTTCGCGTAATATTCTTTGTTTTCGGTGCTGATCTCATGATGGATATTGGTGTGGATGTATTCGTCATCACGTTTGCGTCATTTACCATCATCACTGCATCTCTTCTTGCCTTGAGCAGGGATAACCTGAAGGCGCGTTTGGCCTTTTCAACCATAAGCCAGCTTTCATACATTATTTTGGGCGCAGCGCTGCTTACACCCAGCGCTATGATTGGGGGAATAATACATATCACTAATCACGCCTTTTCAAAGATCACGCTCTTTTTTTGTGCAGGCTCAATATATGTTTCATCACACAAGACTGAAGTAAGTCAGCTAAATGGGATAGGGAAAAAAATGCCCTGGACGATGGCCGCCTTTACCATTGCTACTTTGAGTATGATAGGGATTCCACCTGTATCCGGATTTATTACAAAGTGGTATCTTGTAATCGGAGCTATGGAGCGACACAGTTTTGCAATTCTCGCTGTGCTGCTGGCAAGTTCATTTCTGAATGCTGCATATTTTGCTCCGATTGTTTATAAGGCATTTTTTAAAACGGAAAATTCAGAAGCTGTAAATAATAATCATGATTTACATCAACACGATGAAGTAAAAGAAAACCTGCTTTTGGTTGTGCCCCTCTTTCTGACTGCAATAGTTAGTGTTGTATTGGGCTTATACCCCGACTTTATAGTGCAATTAGCTATAATGGTCATCCAATGAAATTATTAGAGATCATAGAGACAGTTCGAACAAAAAAAGTAAGGCAAATTGCTTATGGTGTACTCATTTTACTTGTCATAGTTGATTTTTTTATCCCACGCCACGAGATTCATTTTTTTGGAGATGAAATCCCCGGATTCTGGTCTTTATTTGGCTTTATCGCATGTGTGCTGATTATTGTAGTATCTAAATGGATAGGTCATCTTGGGCTTATGCAGGATGAGAATTATTATGATGAGGGAGATGTTTAGTTTGGAATTTGTACATCCCTCAGCATTTTATCTTATAGGAGGATTCCTCATACCTTTTCTCAAAGGCAGGGTAAGGCAAGGCTATATGCTTTTGATTGCTCTCTTAGCCTTTTTTGCTGTTGTCAATATGCCTCATGGTACCTTTGGTGTTTATGAATTATTAGACTGGAAGTTAACCTTTGGAAATGTGGATAAGCTGAGCAAGGTCTTCGCTTATATATTCGCAATCATGGGTGTGATAGGGATAATCTATTCTATCCATGTAAAGAATGATGGTGAACAGCTTGCTGCATTTTACTATGTTGGGGGTTCACTTGGAGTGACTCTTGCGGGTGATTTCCTCAGCTTATTCCTATTCTGGGAAATGATGGCCTTTTCATCGGTCTTTCTAGTATGGTATAGGAAATCAAACTCTTCCGTTCATGCCGGTTTCAGGTATCTTTTATGGCATGTTGCTGGTGGCCTGATTCTGCTGGCTGGTATAATACTTCAATATTCTTTAAGTGGTGATTTGACAGTACAATATTCGCCATTTCATGGTTGGTGGCCTACTGATCCACAGAGTCTGGCTTCATTTCTCATTCTAATAGGACTTATTGTTAATGCAGCTGTCCCTCCGTTTGGCGCCTGGCTTCCTGATGCATATCCTGCAGCCACTGTGACCGGAGCAGTTTTCATGAGTGCTTTCACTACCAAAACTGCTGTCTATGCATTGATTCGGATCTGTGCAAGTTCAGAGATTCTGATTGTTTTGGGTGTTGTTATGGCAATTTATGGTGTTGTTTATGCTGTACTGGAGAATGACGCTCGCAGGCTTCTGGCATATCACATTATAAGCCAGGTAGGTTATATGGTTGCCGGTGTTGGACTGGGAACCCAAATGGCTATAAATGGGGTGGTAGCACATGCCTTCTGTCATATTTTATACAAGTCTCTTTTATTTATGGGAACAGGTTCAGTGCTCTACATGACAGGGACAGCAAAATTGACAGAGCTCGGCGGTCTCTATAAAACTATGCCGCGGACTATGATCTATACAATAATAGGAGGGCTTTCAATATCAGCATTCCCTCTTTTCAGCGGTTTTGTGAGTAAATCCATGACTGTTACTGCCTTTGGTGAAGCACATTTGACTTGGGCATTTATGGCACTAATGCTCGCTTCTGCAGGAACATTTCTGCATACAGGTCTAAAGGTGCCGTATTTCATATGGTTTGGCAAGGATCAGGGTATTAAAGCGAAGGAACCACCATGGAATATGGAGCTTGCCATGATAATCGGCTCACTTTTCTGTATTGGACTCGGAGTCTTCTATAAGCCCCTTTATGCGCTACTCCCTTATTCAGTCCATTTCGAACCTTATACCGCATATCATACCTGGGAGACTTTTCAGGTACTGCTATTCACGCAGCTTGGTTTCTTCCTGCTACTAAAAAAGCTTTGGTGCAAAAACACGATTAGTTTGGATACGGATTGGTTTCCAAGAAAGAGTGCAAAAGCATTTATGTGGTTTACAAATAAACCGCTGGCAAGTATTGAGTACAATTTTATAGGTGAGCTTTACGAATTTATTATTCAAAAGCCCATACTGAGGGTCGCGAGATTCTTTAAGACAATTGATACAGTTGCTGTTGATGGATCTTTCAGTGCCATAGGGAAATTAACCCTCGCATGGAGCAGGAAAATGCAGGATGCTCAAAGTGGTCAGATTCAGCACTATGCAATGCTTATGGTCGCGGGGGTCATTGCTGTTATTATAATTGTAATGGTGTTACCATAAGAAGAGAGATGGAAGGTATTATTTTAAACAGTCTTGATTATCCCATCCTGACGGTTACAACCTTTCTACCGTTGGCGGGAGCACTCATTATATTTTTTCTCAGGGGAGATGAACTTATCAAATGGTTTGCTCTTGCTACTACAATGACAACGTTTGTTGTTTCGCTTCCTGTTTACAAGCATTTTGATAAAGTAACCTACAAGATGCAGTTTGCTGAGATCCATCCATGGATACCTGCATGGAATATACACTATAAAGTGGGTGTTGACGGTATCAGCGTGTTATTCATTATGCTTGTAGCGATTCTAAGCATACTGTGTGTGACGGTGTCTTGGAAAGCAATACAGACAAAAACAAAAGAGTTTTTCATATCCCTTTTGATAATGGAAACAGCAATGATTGGGATTTTCGTTTCCCTTAATGTTTTTCTTTTCTACTTGTTCTGGGAACTCACACTCATACCGATGTTCCTCCTTATCGGGGTGTGGGGTGGTTCTAATAGGGTATACGCAGCAATAAAGTTTGTCCTTTTCATGTTGGGGGGTAGCGTTTTTATGCTGGTCGGAATAATTGTACTCTACTATGCGGGTGGAAGGACTTTCGATATGCTGGAACTTTCCAAGGTGAACTATCCCACAGAACTTCAATTATGGTTGTTCTTGGCCTTTTTTGCAGCATTTGCGGTTAAAATGCCCATGTTTCCCATACATACTTGGCTCCCGGATGCCCATACGGAAGCGCCCACTGCCGGGAGTGTGATACTTGCGGGTGTTTTGCTTAAAATGGGGGCGTACGGCTTTTTAAGGTTTTCTTTTCCCATGTTTCCCCAAGCAGTAAAGGTACTATTTGTTCCACTGCTTATTCTGTCTGTCACAGCGATAATCTATGGAGCTTATGTCACGTTGATGCAAAAGGACATGAAAAGGCTTATAGCTTACTCAAGCGTTAGCCATATGGGATTTGTTACACTCGGTCTTTTCACTCTTAACCAGACGGGAATTGAGGGTGGACTACTCCAGATGATAAACCATGGTATTATAACAGGTGCACTTTTTCTCTGTATCGGCATGATTTATGAGAGAACTCATACAAGAATGATTGAGGATTACGGTGGACTTTCGAAAACGGTTCCTGTATATGTAGTGTTTTTCACCATTTTTTCACTAGCCGCCATCGGTTTGCCGGGTATGAATGCATTTGTGGGGGAATTTCTTATTATAAGTGGGGCGTTCAAGGCAAATATGATTGTTGCTACGTTTTCTATCTTTGGAGTCGTACTAGGCGTTACCTATATGGTATGGTTGTATTACCGTGTAGCTCTTAATGAAATTAACTCAAGTTCAAAGTCCAACCTTTTTGACCTTGATTGGAGGGAAATAGCAACCCTCGTTCCCCTTGTATTGCTTGTATTCCTAATAGGTGTTCAACCGGGCATTCTTTTGAGTTATATGCATGTTTCTGTGGAACATCTTCTTGAGCAGGTACATACAGCTGTTCCTTTTGAAACTATCAAGATTAATGATTCGATTATTTTAGTTGCTGAATATGTGAGGGGATTATTTTGGTGGGTGTGATGAACTCTATTTTCAATCACCTCGATTTTGCGGAACTTCCCGGGCTTGTGGGTGAATTCCTTATTCTGGCCGGGTCGTTTGTGATTTATCCTACGTCCGTCATCTTTGCCGCCAGCGGTATTATTCTTGCTGCTGTTTACCTGCTTTGGATAGCGGAGCGCGTCTTCTTCGGTCAATTGAAAAGCGAAAATAAGCATCTGACCGATTTGATGAAAGGGAGTGAGCGGTGGTCGTTCCACTGATTGTGGTTATTATCAAGCTGGGCCTCTATCCGCAACCTTTACTGGAATATATTGAACCCTCAGTAAATAAATCTTTAGAGAGAGTATGATTTGGCATTAAATGAAACGGAGACAGATGAATTCACACTGCTGGACAATCGATAATTATATGCTATTTTATCAGCAATGCAGTTTGCGCCGGAGGTAGCTTGAGATACGTATTTATGGGCCTCGGACTGTTCGGAGTGTGGTTACTCTGGTCGGGACATCTTGAACCGATGTTACTCGGTTTTGGCGTTTTCTCGTCCGTTTTCGTCATGTTTCTACGTGCAAGGATGGAGCGATATTCAGGCGTCAGTCACGAATACAGGCTCGGTTTGCGCTGGATAGGATACGGCCCGTGGCTTGTGTGGCAGATTACCAAGGCCAACTGGGTTGTAGCGCGCATTATTCTCAAGCCTTCCCTGCCGATACAACCCCGGCTCATGCGTATAAAGGTGAGTCAGAAGAGTGATCTTGCTAAGGTGATCTACGCCAATTCCATAACCTTGACGCCGGGGACTGTTACATTGGACGTCCGGGAAGATCAGTTCCTTGTGCACGCTTTAACGGAAGAAGCTGCTACAGACCTTGGAACCGGAGAGATGGATCAGCGGGTGACTTCTATGGAGGGAAAAAGCTGATGTTTGCTGTGGCCATGGCCGGTGTCCTGGTAACAATGCTTATTGCTCTCATTGCCGCCGTACGCGGTCCTACCGTCTTCGATCGTGTTCTTGCGGTCAACATGTTTGGCACCAAGACCGTTTTACTCATTGCGGTGAGCGGTTTCTTGAGTGGACGACCGGAGTGGCTCGATCTCGCCCTTGTTTACGCGCTGGTCAACTTCACGGGTGTGATCGCGGTGACAAAATTCTCACGCTTCGGCAACCTCGCCTCAGATCATGAGAGGGTGGAACCGTGGTAGCATTTTTCGACACAGTGAGCTGGATATGCCTGATCGTGGGACCGCTCTTCTGCATTGTCGGGGCGGTAGGGCTTCTGCGACTGCCGGATTTCTACTCGCGAACTCATGCTGCAGGGATCACAGATACACTTGGTGCTGGGCTCGTTATTCTAGGCTTAGTTTTCCAAGCGGGATTTACACTTGTTACGGTCAAACTTATCTTCATCATCGTTTTCATGCTGTTTATCAACCCCGGTGCCACTCACGCCCTGGCCAAGGCGGCTTATGCGCAAGGTGTAAAGGTGGAGACGGAGGAGGAAGGCGTAGATGCCACTACCCATTGAGATAGTACTTTTCATTTTTCTCCTTACTACGGCTGTCGTGATTGCCAGATTGGAAGACCTGTTTGCGGCCGCCATGCTCACCGGCATATTCAGTCTACTGTCCGCGGGGCTGTTTACGATTATGGACGCGGTGGATGTCGCTTTTACCGAGGCGGCGGTTGGTGCCGGTGTGGCAACGGTTTTTATACTCTGCACACTTTCTCTGACAGCCAAGCGGGAATATCAGCAACCGACGCGAATACTCCCTTTTATTGTGGTAGGGATTACAGGGGCGGCGCTGATTTACGGCACACTTGATATGCCGGCCTACGGTGATCCTGATGCTGTTCCCCATGGCCACCTATCAGCAAAGTTCATCGAGATTGAAGAAAAAGCTTTTCTTTCGCAGGATAAACACGCAGCCGAACCGGCACAGCACGGCAGCGGGGAAAAGGCGGTAGGGCTCCCCAATATTGTCACCTCAATCCTTGCCAGTTATAGAGGTTACGACACTTTTGGTGAGACCGCGGTCATCTTTACTGCCACCATCGGTGTCATGCTTCTTTTGCGGACCCGGCGCCGTGAGAAAAAGGTTTCGCCTCCCAATAGAGACCAGATGGAGACAACATCGTGAAAAAACAACCGATGCGTATGAGGGAAAAGATCATCCTGCGAGTGGTCTCCAAGGCATTTATCCCTTTCATCTTTCTCTTTGCCCTTTATATTCAGTTTCACGGTGATTTTGGACCTGGCGGTGGTTTCCAGGCTGGGGTAGTCTTTGCGGCCGGGATTATTCTCTACGGAGTGATCTTCGGGCTGGATACGATGCGGTTGGCGGTGCCCGAGCGCCTGATGGAATACGGGATCGTCCTGGGTTTGATCCTCTATGGTGGAGTAGGAATTGTTAGTCTGATTTCTGGAGCCAACTTTCTCGATTATGACGTTCTGAATGCACACGATCCTACTCATGGCCAGCACCTCGGCATCTTGCTTGTTGAGTTGGGAGTTGGGATCACGGTGACCTGTGCAATGACTACGATTTTCTATGCGCTTGCGGGAAGAGGTGAGAAATAATGCAGTGGCTCGGACTCTGGCACTATTGGGCGGTCATCATCTTGATGATGATCGGGCTCTATATAGTCATCGCCAGGGACAACTTGGTAAAGAAGGTGATGGGCTTGAGTATTTTTCAGGTTTCCGTAATTATGTTCTATGTTTCCACCGGAAAAGTTGAGGGAGGCACAGCGCCAATCATTCCAGAAGGCGGTCATGATCTGGTCTATTCAAATCCTCTTCCGCACGTTCTCATGCTGACGGCCATTGTAGTTGGCATCTCAACAACAGCGTTGGCTCTGGCCCTCATTGTACGAATTCAGGAAGCTTATGGCACAGTAGAGGATGATGAACTGAATGCGATTGATGGAGCCGCGTTATGATGGAACAACTGCCTGCTCTTCAGGTAGTCTTGCCTCTGTTTTCGGCTCTGCTCTGTCTGCTGATTCGCAACAAGACCGCCAGCCGGCTGTTTTCTGTGGCTGTTTCATGGGGTTGTTTGGCCATTGCACTAATATTACTTCGGACGGTGCAAGAGACTGGTATAATCTCCTATCATTTCGGTGGATGGTTTCCACCGCTGGGAATCGAATACCGGATCGATCTATTGAACGCCTACGTGCTGATTATTGTGGCAATGATTTCGGCTGTAGTTTTGCCGTTCGGAGTCGGACATTGGGGTCTTTCCATCCCCGAAGGGCGTGAATACCTCTTTTTCTGCGCTTTCTTACTCTGTATTTCCGGTCTTCTCGGCATTACCATCACAGGCGACGCGTTTAACGTGTTCGTCTTCCTGGAGATCACATCCCTGTCTTCATATGCGCTCATAGCTATGGGTCGCAACAGGCGCGCATTGAGAGCTGCGTTCACATATCTAGTTATGGGAACCGTTGGCGGCACCTTTATCCTTATCGGGATCGGGATGATGTACCTCGAGACGGGAACGCTGAACATGGTGGATATTGCGAACCGCCTACCCCTTGCTTATGGATCACGGACCGTGCTTGTGGCCTTCGCCTTTCTGACAGTTGGAGTCGGCATCAAGTTGGCGGTTTTTCCACTTCACCACTGGCTGCCAAATGCCTATTCATATGCTCCTGCAACAGTTTCGGCGTTTCTCGCTGCCACAGCCACAAAAGTTTCGTATTACGTCTTGGTACGTGTCATCTTTACTCTGTTCGGTGCCGCCTACATCTTTGAAACCCTCAGGTTTCACGTGTTACTCATCCCTTTATCTCTACTGGCCATGTTTATCGGATCTACAGTAGCAATCTACCAGACCAACATCAAACGGCTCCTGGCCTATTCCAGCATCTCACAGATCGGATACATGACGCTCGGCCTCTCTTTTGCTTCAATCAATGGTCTCACCGGAGGGCTGGTGCACCTGTTCAATCACGCCTTAATGAAAGGTGGACTCTTCCTTGTGCTTGCGTCCGTTATGCATTCAATCGCTTCGAACGAGATTGATGATATGCGCGGACTCGGTAGAAAAATGCCGTTTACGATGGCCGCATTTGTGCTCGGTGGTTTAAGCCTTATCGGTGTACCGGGGACCGTCGGTTTTATCAGCAAATGGTATCTGGTGGTTGCTGCCTTGGAGAAAGGGTGGTATCCTATTGCTGTATTGATTCTACTGAGTTCGTTCCTGGCGGTTATTTATATCTGGCGTGTTGTAGAAATATTTTTCTTTCGTGAACCCGCTGCCGAAAAATCGATTAAAGAAGCACCGCTGTCAATGCTTATTCCAACGTGGATACTGATCGGAGGAACGCTGTTTTTTGGTCTCCAGACAGAATGGACGGCTGGCGTAGCTGGTTCTGTGGCAAACTTTCTTCTTGGGGGCCTCCCTTGACTCCCGATCAGTTGATCGCCCTGTCGATTTTATCTCCCGCAGTTGGTGCTTTGGCTATTGCACTGATTGGCCGCAATAATGACGCTGGATACAATCCTCGCGACATTGTTACTGTCATTGCGACACTGATCACCTTCGGTTTTGTCGTCAAACTGGCTGGTCCGGTAGTAGCCGGTGACAGGCCGGAGTTGTCGCTTTTTGAGGTTTTACCCGGTTTGGCCATCGCTTTCAAAATTGAACCGCTGGGCATGCTGTTTGCACTGGTGGCATCGGGTCTCTGGATACCGACTTCAATATATTCATTTGGCTATATGCGCGGTCATCACGAACGTCATCAGACTCGGTTTTTTGTCTGTTTTGCCATCGCCATCTCTGCCGCCTTAGGCATCGCTTTTGCACGTAATCTTCTTACCCTGTTTCTGTTCTATGAGCTTTTAACTTTTTCAACCTATCCGCTGGTTACCCATGCAGGAAGTGGGAAGGCTGTCAAAGCAGGGCGAAGTTATCTGGGCATCCTTATCTTTACATCGGTATCCTTCCTGCTTCTGGCTATCGTATGGACGTGGCAGACAACCGGAACTCTGGAGTTTCGGCCCGGCGGCATCGTTTCCGGGCATTTTGAGAGCTCGCGAGCGATCCTGTTGCTGGCACTGTTTGTGTTTGGTACAGGGAAGGCAGCCCTGATGCCGTTCCACCGCTGGCTGCCAGCGGCCATGGTTGCTCCTACTCCTGTGAGCGCACTCCTCCACGCAGTAGCAGTGGTGAAGGCGGGGGTATTCACAGTTTTGAAAATTATCGTCTATGTCTTTGGCATCGAGTTCCTCACTGATGGCAACTACGCGTTGTGGCTCTGTTATGTAGCTGGTTTCACATTGATTGCCGCCTCGCTGGTTGCATTGACGAAAGACAACCTGAAGGCACGGCTGGCTTACTCTACCATTAGCCAGCTATCTTATATTGTTCTCGGGGCGGCGTTGGCGACAAAGACGAGTATTGTGGGTGGAGGCATGCATATTGTCATGCACGCGGCTGGTAAGATTACTCTATTCTTCTGTGCCGGCGCTATCATGGTAGCCAGCCACAAGACAGAGATAAGCGATATGAAAGGAATCGGCCGGCAGATGCCGTTTACCATGTTCGCCTTCTTCATCGCTTCTTTGAGTATTATCGGACTTCCTCCTCTGGGTGGCGCATGGAGCAAATGGTACCTGATTCTGGGTGCCTTGGATGCGCAACAGTTTCTTATGGTTGGCGTTTTGATTGTCAGTTCCCTGCTCAATATCGCTTACTTGCTTCCCATCGTGGTGAATGCATTCTTTTTCCCCACGACGGAAGTCGAAATCGGAGGCGGCATTAAGGAAGCTCCCATTGCCTGCGTGGCATCTCTGCTTGTGACGGCGTTCAGTTGCCTGATCTTGTTCCTTTATCCCGATTTTTTCTTGAATCTTGCACAGATGATTGGAGAATTCTGAAATGGAAACCAAGACTAATGATGGAAGGAATGACCAGGTGCCTGAGAAGACGCACATTTTTGATAAACCAAAGAACGTTAAAAGGGTAATCTGGAGCCTATACCTTATTTGCGGTGGGCTTTTCTTACTTGATCTTCTCATTCATCGTCATCACAGCTTTGCCGAGGGGGTCTTCTCTGCTGAAGGGTGGATAGGCTATTATGCCGTATATGGATGGGTCGCATGCGTTCTCTTGGTATTGACTGCTAAACAGATGCGAAAAATACTCATGCGTAAAGAGGACTACTATGAGCGGTAGTGTGCATCCGGCCTTCGTTCTCTTGCTGGGTGCTCTATTCTTGCCTGTTCTCAAAGGAAGAATGCGCCAGGGTCTATTGATTCTCCTTCCTGTACTGGGATTCTTGAATCTGCTGGGCTTGGAGATGGGTACCGTCTGGCACTTCCCGTTCGCCGGTTACGGGCTTGAGGTTCTTCGGGTCGATAAACTGAGCTTGCTTTTTGGCTATCTCTTCCATCTTGCGGCGTTTCTGACAGCGATCTACTCACTGCACGTGAAAGACAGTATCCAGCACCTGACTGGACTCATGTACGCTGGCAGTGCCGTTGGGGCAGTATTTGCAGGGGATCTGATTACGCTGTTCATCTTTTGGGAGCTGCTGGCACTTACATCGGTGTTCCAGATTTGGTCACGGCGAACCGCTCGCTCGTACGGCGCCGGGCTACGGTATCTTCTCGTGCACATAACATCAGGTCTGATGTTGCTGGTGGGTGCTGCACTTCATTACCGAGAGTCCGGTTCGCTGGCATTTGACGTTATGACGTTAGCCGACACGGCTTCATGGCTGATATTCCTCGCCATCGGTATCAAGTGTGCCTTCCCGCTGCTTCACTCCTGGCTGGTTGACGGATACCCGGAGGCTACACCTACAGGTACTGTATTTCTTGCATCGTTCACAACCAAGACAGCGGTCTACGCTCTGGCCCGCGGATTCACGGGTACAGAGGAACTGATCTGGATCGGAGCGCTGATGACAATGTTCCCGATCTTCTATGCCGTGATCGAGAACGACCTGAGGCGTGTGTTGGGTTACAGTATGATTAATCAGATCGGTTTCATGGTTGCGGGTATCGGACTGGGAGAAGGTATGGGGGTTAATGGTGCTGTGGCGCATGCATTCAATGACGTGATATTCAAGGGCCTGCTCTTTATGTCAATGGGAGCGGTACTGTTCAGGACGGGAAAGATCAACGGATCGGATCTTGGCGGCCTTTACAAATCTATGCCATTGACCACCGGTTTCTGTATAGTGGGTGCGTCCTCCATTTCGGCATTTCCTCTCTTCAGCGGATTTGTCAGCAAATCGATGGTGATGCAGGCGGCGGCTGACCAAGGTCACCTAGTTATCTGGTTAATGTTGCTTTTTGCGTCTGCCGGTGTATTTCACCATGCCGGCATAAAAATTCCTTTCTTCGCCTTCTTCGCCCACGACTCCGGTATTCGCTGCAAGGAAGCACCAATGAACATGCTTGTCGCTATGGGGTTGAGTGCTTCACTCTGTGTCTTTATTGGTTGTCTACCAGGACCACTTTACAGTTTGCTGCCCTATGCTGTGGATTATCAACCCTACACCAGCACCCATGTACTTTTGCAGTTGCAACTGTTATTCTTTTCAGCGTTGGCTTTTATTTTTTTGAAACTGTCAGGTATCTATCCACCGGAACTAAGGTCAGTAAATCTCGATGTTGACTGGGTATACAGACGGATGTTTCCTGCCACGGTAAGAACTGTTGTACGGGCGGTAAAACCACTAAAGGATCAGCTTCTCGGAGGCGGCAGAATGCTGGTAACGTGGATGATCAGTGAACTGCAGCGCCACCACAATCCTCAAGGCATTTGGGGACGGACTTGGCTGACAGGCAGAAGTGTGCTGATGGCGGTTGTTGTGCTGGGTGCATTTCTGTTATTCTATTACTACTGATGGTGTGATCTGATATGGACTTTTCCTTTTACTTCACCACTACCGACTTTCGAGGCATCCTACCCGAGGTTTCACTACTGCTGACCGCTGTTGTCATCCTGACTTTCGAGATGTTGGCGAGGCCGCGGCGGCAGGTTATGCTGATGCTGAGCCTATTCGGTATCACTGTGGCTGGAGGGTACGTCTGGCAGAACAGCGGCGCTGAGATGGTGCTTTTCGGAGGTATGCTGACTCTGAACAGTTATTCGACATTCTTTGATTCTCTGTATCTTGTCGTGGCTGCGGCAGCTTTATTAGTAGCCCAGGTCTATCTTGAGAGGAGGGGAGGAGAACTCCGCGGAGAATACTACAGCCTTATTCTGTTTGCGACCATCGGTATGATGTTGATGACACGGGCCAACGATCTAGTTGTTATCTTTTTGGGACTGGAACTGTTGTCGCTGTCACTCTACGTTCTTGTGGGATTCTTGAGGCACGATGTTCTGAGCAATGAAGGGGGAATCAAATATCTGCTTCTCGGCGCCTTCTCAACCGGCTTCTTTCTCTTCGGAGCCGCCCTCGCCTACGGCGCTACTGGAACAACGAATTTCGAAGGAATTGCTGCAGCAATCGCCTCGGACAATGTTTTTTCAAGTACAGTATTGGATCTTGGGATAGGACTGCTTATCGTCGGTTTTGCCTTTAAGGTAGCTGTCGTGCCTTTTCACATGTGGTCACCGGACGTCTATCAGGGTGCCCCTACATCGGTGACGGCATTTCTTTGCACAGCGCCCAAAGCGGCCGGTTTTGGAGCTCTCCTGAAGCTGTTCCTTGTCGCCTTCTCTGTTGAGGGAGGTGCGTGGCAAGATCTGTTTTGGCTGCTTGCAGTTCTTACAATGACGGTGGGTAATTTTTCGGCGTTAGTTCAGTCCAACATAAAAAGGATGCTTGCTTTCTCCAGTGTGGCTCACGCAGGATATCTTCTCATTGGCGTTATGGTCATGGATGTGGCGGGGACTTCCAGCGTCATGTTCTACCTTCTTGTTTACTCGGCCATGAATCTAGGGGCCTTTGGTGTGGTCGCTTTTGTTGAGGACGAAGAAAATGGATTAAGCTTTGACGACTACCGGGGTTTGGCGTCCAGACATCCGTGGCTCTCCATCGTATTAGCTCTCTTCATGCTTTCGCTGGCCGGGTTTCCACCAACGGCGGGTTTTGTGGCGAAGTATGGTCTCTTCAGCGCCGCTGTGGCGAAAGGATACATCTGGATTGTGGTCATCGCCGTCCTGAATACGCTTGTCTCCTTTTACTATTATGCACGCCTTATTGTAAAGATGTACATGGAGGCCGAGGAAGAAGCGTTAACTGCTTTCCCTTCAATACACAGTACTATCCTGTTAACAATTCTGGCAGCTGTCATACTCCTGTTTGGTCTGACGCCAGGCTGGCTTATAGAGAATACCACTCTGGCTGCTGCTGTATTTTCTCCATAGTCCATTAACTCTCAAGCACTAAATTTTCTTTGATGCGGATAACAAAGGTCTATACAAAGACAGGTGATGATGGTACAACCGAGCTATCTAAAGGTGAGCGTATGCCAAAGGATTCCCCTAGGATAGTAATATTAGGTGCTCTGGATGAGGTTAATGCCGCCATTGGCGTAGTTCTTGCTGAAAACCTCAATAAGATTATTGAAAAGGAGCTTGAAGGTGTTCAGCACGATTTGTTCAACATTGGTGGAGAACTTGCCGTCTTGGAAGAAGATTTGGGTTTGGTGAAGAGTGACGATGTACAAAAACTTGAAGAAGCCATCGACTCACTCAATGAATCTCTTCCATCTTTGGAGGAATTTGTACTGCCGGGTGGTTCTAGAAGATCAGCACTACTATATCAGGCGAAGGTTATTTGTCGGCGAACCGAACGGGACCTCGTGACACTTAGCCATAAAGAAAAGATTAATCCACTTCATCTTAAATACCTGAACCGCCTGTCTGATTATCTTTTTGTTGCGGCACGCTATGAAAATATGAAAGGTGGCGGTGAAGAACAGCTGTGGAAACGAAAGCAATAGGCCCCGGAATGTGCTAACGCTATTGCTGGCTGTAATTGATACCACCTGACATCTATCTGATAAGCTCTTAACAGCAGCTTGTGATCTTCCGCTCATACTTCGGTCCTTTTCCTAAGCCTAGACAGCACGGCGCCTGGGCCATGTTTCTGGTTCCCGCTGGGATGGCCGTGGCCGTGTTGGACACATGGTCATGGAGTTCTTTTCTCCTCATAATCTCGTTTATTCTGATCTTTCTGTCCCACCGGCCGGTAGTCCTCATCCTGAAAGGATGGAAACGCCGTGACACCATTGAATGGCCGGCCTGTAGTTGGGCCTTCGTTTTGAGTGGTTCAGGGATCGGTCTTGCCGCTTTTCTCTTTCTTTTTCAGCAGCAGTGGAACGCTCTTTCCCTCGGACTTGCAGTGGCGATTACGTTTCTGCTTCATCTCAGGCTGACCCTGAACAGGGAACACATGTCTGTAACAGGTGAGATTATTGGAGTTCTCGGTCTGACAGCTTCCGCACCTGTTATGTATATATTCCTTAACGGTTATCTAGATGCTAAAGGGTGGGTTCTCTGGATGATCACCTTCCTCTACTTTGCCGGTACCATTTTCTATATCAAACTGAAGGTACGAATTCAGCCGTCTCAGCCGAAACCGGATCTGGTGGGTAAACTCCGAGCCGGAATGCCCGTTGTTCTCTATGGAGTTCTTTTGTTGATCTATGTTTTTTTTATTACGGTAATCAGGGGTTATTCGTGGTTTTTCTTTTGGGCGTATGCCCCTTTTCTGGTGAAGGCAGTGAGGGGACTCGTTCGCTGGCAGTCAAGGGAAACATTGAAGATCAATCGTCTTGGCGCAATGGAGTTGGCCCATTCGATCCTGTTTGCCGTACTTTCCCTGGCGGGGTTAAATGAGACGCCACAGTAAATAGAGTCATGTGAAATGCAAACCTTGCAATAAAGGAGTTAGAGAATCTAAATTGATCTTACTTATGAGGAAGATAGTAAGCTCAGCTCTGATTCTTCTTTTCGCCGGTGCTCTGGCGTGGCCGCTCATCCCGTCAGAAATGTGCGAGATAAAGTGCAGTCGGAAACCGTGTTGCAAAGTAGCGACCATAAAGGAACAGTGTCCCATGATGGCAGAAGCGGAGAATCATGCACCGTTTCTATTGTTATCAGTGCCCAAGCCCGTATCTGTAAAAGAAGGATATTTCCCGAATGTATTGTTGACGGCTGAAAATTCGATGGATCCCTTGGGCGATTTCTTTTTCCGTCATGCAGAAGTAACTTCCTCCTTCCGAGAAAACCTCAAGATTCCCCTCTATTTCCAGCACCACTCTCTCCTGATTTAGACTCTTTCATCCGCCCTCCGTTTTGAAGCGGGTCCAGGGCGGATTCTGTTGTTTCGTCTGCCGGGTAAGTTTCTCCGCAGACATTGAATTAACAAAAGGAAGGGTCATGAGAAAGAAACTATCATTTGTGTTATTGGCGGCGCTGCTGGCCGGGGCATTAGCGGCACAGGAAAAGACCGATCCTGTGCAGTTAGTATTGCAAACAAACAGGGCTGTATTGGCAGCGCGTGAAGCTCATAAGGCCGCGCTGGAGGAGATCAGGACAACTGGAGTTCTACCGGACCTCATGCTGGAGGGAACGTTCTTTACGGCGCCCATCGAAACGAAAAATGGTCCCATGGAGGCCCAGATCATGCTTGGACAGCGGATTCCACTGTGGGGAAAACTGAGCCGACATAAGAAAATTGGGATCATGAAGGCGGAAGCGGCTGCCCTCTTTTTGAAATCGGCTGAAATTAATGCTGTCTACAGCTTGAACGTAAACCGTATGCAGTATAGTAAGATTCAGAATTCCCTTGCCATTCTCAGACAGTATCAGATCGATCTCCAATCTTCCCGAACTGTTGCTCTGACACAGTATTCTACCGGGATGGGAACGACACAGCACCCTGTATTGAAACTACAGATTGAGATGAGCATGATTGAAAGCAGAATCAATATCCTTGAATCGCAGCTTGAGACAGTCGTCAGCGAATTGCAGACGTTGTTCGATGGACAGTTTTCGAAGCGATTTTTGGGAGGGGAACTGGTGGAAGATTTCTCCCAGTTTTCGAAGGAATGGTGGCTGGAAGCGGCAAAGCTGAGCAACCCCGGATATCTGCTGGCTGAAAATGAGCGACAGATAGCGGTGATACAAAGCGAACTGGCCCGGAGAGAAAACTATCCTGATCTGGTAGTCGGGGTGAATTACACATCTATCGGCAGCGGAGGCATGGCGTCTTCCGCAGATGTCGGAAGTGATGCTTTGGGCGTGAAGGTGGGGTTCGACATTCCCCTATGGTTCGGGCGGAACAGGTCGCGGGTAAAATCGGCAAAGATTGCTGTCAAAGTTACGGAGGAGGAGATGGCGCAAACCTGGAATGAGGTAGAAGGAAATCTAACTGCAATCATTAGGGAGTCGGAGGAAATCCAAAAGACTTATCGTCTTTTTGAAGAAACACTTCTGAAAGAGTCTGAACAAATGCTGTCGTCGGCTATGTCAGCGTATGAAACAGGAAAGATAGGCTTTCTCGATCTGCTTGACAGTCAGCGTATGGTAGTAAACATTCGTCTCGATTTTGAAGAGACCAGAGCCAAAAGAGAGACAGCAAAGGCAAAGCTGTTGAAGGTTGTTGGTCTGATACGTTTTGAGGAGGAATAAATGATGAAGTATTCGTCAAGATATTCAATACTGATGATTGTACTGGCGACCGTCGCCGCGCTGTCTGTTGGCGGCTGTGGTGGTAGAAAAGATTCGTCCCGCGGGAATCAGGAGGCGGAGGTACAGTTCTATTCCTGCGGCATGCACCCCAACGTGATTCAGGAAGGACCGGGAAACTGTCCCATCTGTGGCATGAATCTGACACCCATGGGCATTCCTACGGGCGGAATAGAAGAAACTTTCGGCTCCACGGTGAAAATTGACCCCACTGTGGAACAGAACATGGGCATCCGGACGGCGGAAGTTGAGAAACGGGATCTGACTCAGACGATCCGAACCATTGGCCGAATTGACTACAATGAGTCCAAAGTAGCTCACGTTCACACCAAGTTCAACGGCTGGATTGAGAAGACCCATGCCGACATAACAGGACAACGGGTCAATAAGGGTCAGCCATTGCTTGATATTTACAGTCCCGAGCTAGTCTCTGCTCAAGAGGAGTATTTTGACGCGTTAAAAAATGTGAGAAGTTCAGGAAATGATGTCTCCGTCGGAGCTGCTAATCGATCGCAGACGATCCTTGGTTCTACCCGCCGCAGACTGGAATACTTTGATGTTTCCGGTGACCAGATTGATGATCTTGAAAGAACGGGAAACGTCCGAAAAACATTGACGGTACGCTCACCGTTTGAGGGCATTGTCATCGAGAAACACGCTTTGGATGGAATGGAAGTAAAACCTGGCATGATGATCTACACAATCGCCGATCTCTCAGAAATCTGGGTCTATGCCGATATCTATGAATTTGAGTCTCCGTGGGTGAAAGAAGGATTGACAGCCAACATGACCCTTTCCTACGATCCAGGAAAGAGATACAGGGGAAAAGTGCAGTATATCTACCCGTATCTGGAGGAAGAGACAAGAACCATCAAAGTGAGATTGTCGTTTCCCAATCCAAATCTGAAACTCAAACCGGGTATGTATGCCAATGTAGAGATTGAGACATCACCTCTCCGGAACGTGGTAGCGGTACCCATGGAAGCGGTCCTCTTTTCCGGTGAAAGGAATCTCGTCTTTATTGTGTTGGGAGATGGCCGATTTGCACCCAGGGATATCACCGTGGGAATTGAGAGCGGCGACGGATTCTATGAAGTGAAGGAGGGTCTGTCTGAGGGGGTTAAGGTTGTTGCTTCAGGACAATTTTTGCTGGATTCAGAAAGCAAACTTCAGGAGAGTATTGCGAAGCTCCTGTCAAAACGAAAGGAATGACCGGTAAGCACCGGAAAAATTGATATGATCGAAAGAATAATCGAATGGTCAGTTCATAATCGTTTTATCGTCATTTTCGCCGTACTGATCTTGTCACTCGGAGGTTTTGTGGCCATGTCAACCATACCCTTGGATGCCATCCCGGACTTGAGTGATGTTCAGGTGATAATTCTCACAGAATATCCGGGTCAAGCTCCCCAGGTAGTGGAAGACCAGGTGACCTATCCGCTCACCACCGCTATGTTGTCTGTACCGTTTGCCAAGGTTGTCCGTGGTTATTCTTTTTTCGGGCTCTCTTTTGTGTACATCATTTTCGAGGACGACACCGATATGTACTGGGCTCGAAGTCGTGTCCTGGAATACCTGAATTTCGTTTCGGGACGTTTGCCGCAAGGGGTGACGCCGCAACTCGGGCCTGATGCCACCGGTGTCGGTTGGGTCTATGAGTATATGGTGGAAAGCGACCGTCATGATTTGCAGCAGTTGCGCTCCATACAGGATTGGTACCTGAGGTACGAACTCATGAGCGTCCCCGGCGTGACTGAGGTAGCCAGCATCGGCGGTTATGTGAAGCAGTACCAGGTGGAGGTGGATCCCAACAAGCTGCTGGCTTTTAACATTCCTCTCAATAAGGTCAGGATGGCAATTCAGAGAAGCAACAATGATGTAGGCGGTAAACTGATTGAGATGTCGGAGACTGAATTTATAGTGAGGGGTCTCGGCTATATCCGTTCATTGGATGATCTGAAGAAGATTGCCCTTGGTGTAGATACAAACGGGACACCGATCTTGCTACGCAATGTGGCCAACATTCATCTGGGTCCTGATCTCCGTCGCGGATTAGCCGACAGAGATGGACTTGGCGAGACAGTGGGGGGGATCATCGTCATGCGATACGGGGAGAATGCCCTGAAAGTCATCGAGGACGTGCGCAAGAAGATCGACGATCTGAAATCAGGACTGCCGGAAGGGGTAGAGATCATGCCGGCCTACGACCGGTCTCTCCTCATTGAGCGGGCGATTGATAACCTGAAAGAAAAACTTCTTGAGGAAAGCGTCGTTGTAGCGCTGGTCTGCATCGTTTTTCTTCTCCATTTTCGCAGCGCCTTTGTGGCTATCTTTACCCTCCCTGTGGGGATTCTCATCTCTTTCCTCATCATGCGCTATCAGGGGATCAACGCCAATATCATGTCTTTAGGGGGGATCGCCATCGCCATCGGCGCCATGGTGGACGCTGCCATCGTCATGATCGAGAATGCGCACAAACATATCGAACGCAACGGCGGCAAGGGCGACCACTGGCAAACAATGATTGATGCCTCTAAGGAGGTCGGCCCCGCTCTGTTCTATTCGCTGCTCATCATCACTTTTTCGTTCCTTCCCGTTTTTTCGCTTCAGGCGCAGGAGGGGCGTTTGTTTACACCGCTCGCTTTCACGAAAACATACGCCATGGCCGCATCGGCGCTGCTTGCAATCACTATCGTTCCGGTCCTGATGGGATACTTCATCAAGGGGAAGATTCTTCCTGAGGAGAAGAATCCCATCAACCGTTTCCTGATTCGCGTCTACCGGCCGTGTATCCGGTTTGTGCTGAAATTCAGAAAGACGACACTAGCCATCGGGGCGGTCGTTCTGGCCGTCACGATCATACCGGTGAGGAATATTGGCTCCGAGTTCATGCCGCCGCTGAACGAAGGAGACTTGCTCTACATGCCGACAACGGATCCCGGAATCTCCATTACTAAGGCAAGGGAACTCCTGCAGCAGACGGACAAGATCATTCGCACGTTTCCGGAGGTGGAGCGGGTGTTCGGGAAGATTGGCCGCGCGGAGACCGCTACTGATCCGGCGCCGCTGAGCATGATTGAGACAACCATCACTTTGAAACAGCAAGACGACTGGCCCAGGCGGAAAATTGTGTCAAGATGGTATTCAGGCTGGAAGCCCCATTGGTTGGCAACACCTTTCAGGTGGGTCTGGCCAGAGCACCGCGCCGTTACCATGGACGAATTGGTGGCAGAGCTGAACGCTACCATTCAGTTTCCCGGCCTCACCAACGCCTGGACCATGCCCATAAAGACGAGGATTGATATGCTCAGTACGGGCATCAAGACGCCGGTGGGTATCAAGCTCATGGGAGCAGACCTCGATACCCTCAACACACTTGGAGCAAGGGTGCAGGTGATCGTTCAGAAGCTACCCGGCACCTTAAGTGCTTTTGCCGATAAAGTAACCGGTGGGAACTTTCTCGATTTTGAGATCAACCGGGATGAGGTGGCCCGGTACGGTTTGACAGTGGGTGACGTGCAGGACATCATCCAGTCAGCTGTAGGCGGCATGAATGTCAGCTTCACAGTAGAAGGACTAGAGAGATATCCCATCAATGTCCGCTACAGCAGGGAACTGCGCGACAGTATCAGCAAGCTAAAACGGGTAATCATCCCGACACCCACCGGCGCCCAGATCCCCATTAGTCAGGTGGCTGATATTCGCATCCGGAAAGGGGCACCTGTTATCAAAAGTGAGAACGCCCGGCATACCGCCTGGGTATACGTTGATATTTCAGGGATCGATATAGGAACATACGTGAAGCGGGCTCAGCAGGCCGTGAAAGAGGAGCTCGACCTCCCCGAGGGATATTCTGTTGTCTGGAGTGGACAGTACGAATATATGGAACGGGCGGCGAAGCGACTGAGGATTGTTGTGCCGGTGACTCTCCTCATTATCTTTCTATTGCTCTATCTCAATTTCAAGAATGTCACGGAGAGTCTTATCGTCATGCTGTCACTGCCGTTTTCACTCGTAGGCGGATTCTGGTTCATATACTTTCTGGGGTATAATATGAGTGTGGCGGTGGGTGTCGGTTTCATCGCTCTGGCCGGTGTAGCGGCGGAAACGGGAGTGGTGATGCTCATCTATTTGGATCATGCCTACGAAGATAGAGTAAAACAGGGAGAGATGAGATCCTTGAAAGATCTCTACGAAGCGGTCATGGAGGGAGCAGTGGAAAGGGTCCGGCCAAAGATGATGACTGTAACGGCTATTATTGCAGGACTGCTGCCCATCCTCTGGGGACACGGCACCGGATCGCAAGTGATGAAGCGTATTGCGTCACCCATGGTAGGCGGAATGATCACATCTACAATTCTTACATTGCTTGTCATCCCTACCATCTATTATCTGTGGAGATCGGTTGGATTGAGTAGGAACAAGGAATGAGCCTTGAGGAGATTACCAAAAAACGTAAACTATGTTTTACCTCTTCTGACTGTTTGTGGTAGAATAGAAGGATGCAAGAGTCTCTGAAAGATCCCGTTTGCGGTATGGCCGTTACCGAAGAGACGGCAGTAGGAATACGGGAATACGCCGGCGTCAAGTACGGTTTCTGTGCTCAGTACTGCCTCGATCTTTTTGACAGCGATCCTGACCGGTTCGCACAACCCGCTGGAGACCAGACAAGTCGAACAAGTCCAGTCACGTCGGAGGAGCAGTCCTTCACAGACCCCGTCTGCGGCATGATCGTGACAGCCGAATCCGCCGCCGGTATCCACACCTATGATGGTGCAGCTTACTATTTCTGCGCCGAACAGTGTCTCCACAAGTTCAAAACAGACCCAGGACCTTATCTCGGTAAAGATAATCGTGTCGGGATGGTTCCTTCTGATCACGATGACAGTTCGACGAAATACATCTGTCCAATGGACCTCGAAGTGATCCAAGATGGGTCCGGGAGCTGTCCCGTCTGCGGCATGGCACTGGAGCCGATGGAGGTGACCTTGGAGGAAGCGGAAAATCCCGAACTTATCTTTATGAGTCGCAGATTCTGGTTGAGTCTTGCTCTGACGATTCCCATCGTAGTCATAGCCATGGGTGAGATGATTTTCGGGCGAGCGTTTGTTACACCGTCGGTAGGGAAGTGGCTTCAGTTGATCCTGTCCACAGTGGTGGTTCTGTGGGGAGGCAAATCTTTCTTCCAGCGGGCGTGGACTTCTGTTGTAAGTCGTAGTCTGAATATGTTCACACTCATCAGCATGGGGACTGGTGTTGCCTATGGGTATAGCCTGGTGGCTACACTCTTTCCCTCTATCTTTCCTGCGACGTTTCGCGGTCCGGGCGGTGAAGTAGCTGTCTACTTTGAAGCCGCCGCTATGATCATAACCCTTGTTCTTCTCGGTCAGGTCCTTGAACTGAAGGCGAGGGAAAAGACCAGCGGAGCCATCAAGGCTCTTCTTGAACTTACGCCAAAGAGAGGGCGGGTTGTCAGGAGCGATGGCACGGAAGAAGATGTCCCCCTTGAGCTGGTTCACCCCGGCGACAGATTAAGGGTTCGACCTGGTGAAAAGATCCCAGTAGATGGTGCGGTAGTAGAAGGTTCCAGTTCTGTGGATGAGTCTATGGTGACGGGGGAGCCGATCCCTGTGGAGAAGCGGAGTGGAGATCAGGTTGTTGGGGCCACGGTAAACGGGACCGGAAGTTTTCTCATGGAAGTTCAGCGGGTCGGCAGTGACACATTGCTTTCCCAGATCGTCCAGATGGTGAGTGAAGCCCAGAGAAGCCGCGCTTCCATTCAGAGAGTTGCGGACAGGGTTGCTTCCTTATTTGTGCCGGTAGTAGTTGGGACCAGTGTTGTTACATTCATCGTCTGGGCCCTCTTTGGTCCTGAGCCGAAGATGACCTACGCCATCGTTAACACCGTAGCTGTATTGATCATCGCTTGCCCTTGTGCGCTTGGTCTGGCAACACCCGTGTCCATTATGGTGGGGATGGGCAGGGGTGCCATTGCGGGTGTTCTCATCAAGAATGCTGAAGCGCTGGAAACCATGGAGAAGATCGATACTCTTGTGGTGGATAAAACCGGTACTCTAACAGATGGCAAGCCGAAAATGGTAGCGGTGGAGGTATCCGGTGACATAGATGAAAATGAATTGCTGCAGATGGCAGCAAGTTTAGAGCAGGCTAGCGAACACCCTTTGGGAGAAGCTGTGGTCTCTGCTGCACTTGACAAAGGTCTCAAATTGATGAGAGTCGAAGAGTTTGACTCTGTTCCGGGGAAGGGGATCACCGGCAAAATCGATGGTCACATGATAGCGATGGGAAACAGAACACTTTTCAGTGATCTGGAGATTGAATTAGGTTGGTTTGTTGAGAAAGGTGATGCACATCGCCGAGAAGGCGAAACAGTAATGTTCGTGTCAATAGATGGCGAGGTGGTGGGAATCCTGACGGTGGGTGATTCTGTGAAGGAGACGGCACCGGGCACTATTGCGAGGCTCCGGCGGGACGGTATTCATCTGGTGATGCTAACAGGGGACAACCGGATTGCGGCTGAAGCGGTAGCACGACACCTCGGTATCGAAGAAGTGCATGCTGAGGTTTTGCCTGATGAGAAGATTCAGGTTATCGAAAAACTCCAGATTGAAGGTAGAGTAGTGGCTATGGCAGGGGACGGGATCAACGATGCACCAGCATTGGCGAAAGCGGACGTGGGAATTGCCATGGGCACCGGAAGCGACGTGGCCATAGAGAGCGCCGGGATCACACTTATGAAAGGTGATCTAGTTGGAATTGTCCGGGCGTTGGAACTGAGCCAGCGCACCATGCGCAACATTCGTCAGAACCTGTTCTGGGCATTTTTCTATAATTCCCTGGGAGTCCCCGTGGCGGCAGGAGTTCTCTATCCGTTCCTCGGCATCTTGTTGAGTCCAATTGTCGCTGCCGCCGCTATGAGTTTCAGCTCTGTTTCCGTCATCGGAAATGCACTCCGTCTTCGAAATCTAAAATTTGACAATAAAGATTCGTAATCATTATTGAGTTAAACTAGGTTGCTCTCACCTAAAGTGTAAAAAACTTTTTTTCTTGACATTTACCTGAAAATATAGGTAGGCTTCAAGCGATTTGTGGGGAAAATGACCTCGGAACAAAATCCACATTTTTCACTCTGTAAAACTTTCATTAGAATAGTGTTCCCATCTTTGTCTTCGTCAAATGAGTGGACGAGCGAGATTGGTGCACGCAGTGATTACCAAATAACCTAATAGGAGGATCACAATGGCTAGTTTGAAAGATACTTTCTCCACGGTTAGTGGATGGTTTGGCGATTTCGTCAGCCTGGGGCTGTCTTTAGCGATGGTCTTTCTCGTAGTTGACGCGCTTTTTGGCGTTGGCACAACGGGAATCGTGGATAATGTGGCTGATCTTGTAGGGGCTTTTACAGACAATGGCATTACAGGGTTAGTTGCCTTCGTGGTCTTTATGTCTATTTGGGGCAGTAACTAGGTTACTTGTAACCTGAAGCAGGTTCGTCCCTTCCATGAAGGGGGGGACGAACAATGCTGACTCAGAACTGACATTAAATATCACTCAATTCAGTTAACCTCGCTAGATAATAGGGAGAATTAACCTATGATTAGGAATGCACTACAGGCCATCAGTGGCTGGGGTAAAGAAGTCGTCGATTTCGGCGTCGCAGTCATCATGGTGGGCGTCGTAGTTGATATCCTCTTTCCCGGAACAACGGGTGTCATTGATAATATCGCCGATTTAGTCGGCGATTTTTCGTCGCAAGGCGTAGCAGGTATAATAGCACTGCTTCTCTTTGTGACAATATATAATAATAGATAGGCACTTAACCGGGACGGTATAAGTAAGACCGCTCTTCCGAGAGCGGTGGAGTCTATCCCAGCCTGATTCTGGGCGGTTTATCCGTTTTGAATTAGATTGGGATTTTCTTTTCCCAAAAACAGTCTCCCGGCAAACTTTGAAATCGACGACGGGGGGTGTAATTTCGCCGGCCAACAGAGAGGATTAATAACGTGAATTATCTGTACGCACAAACATCTTCCGGAGGAGGAATCCTCGGTTTCTTACCTTTCGTCCTCATCCTTCTTGTCATCTATTTTCTCATGCTCCGGCCACAAATGAAACAGCAGAAAGATCGTAAGGTTATGCTGGGAAACCTTAAAAAGGGAGATAAAGTTGTTACATCTGGCGGGATACACGGCACGATCACCGGTTTCAAGGAAAAGAATTCCACTGTTATCCTAACGGTGGATAAGCATGTGAAGCTTACGGTGAGCAAATCAGCCATATCCGGGCCCAGCTCATCTATAGAGAAGGAAGCTTGATGGCAGCGCTTCCGGTTGTGACATATGGTGAGTCAATCCTTAGAAAAGTCCTTGAACCCGTGGAAGATTTCGAGACTATCGAAGACTTGGTTCCGAACATGTTCGATACTATGTATGAAGAGGAGGGTATCGGCTTGGCTGCTAACCAGATCGGTGTCGATCTTAATGTGATGGTGATCGATATTTCTCACGCTGATGAAAATTGTCCCCCTTCCACTTTTGTTAACGGACAGATTATTGAGCGGTCAGGTTCCGAATCTTTGGATGAAGGGTGCCTGAGTGTCCCGGGTGTTCGTGTAGATGTAACCCGTTCCGAAAAAGTGACATTTGCCTATCAGGATTTGAAAGGGAATCATCATGAAGCAAAGTTTGACGGTCTCATGGCAACAGTTATTCAGCATGAAATGGATCACCTCAACGGTCTTCTTATCATCGATCACGCCTCTCAGCTGGATAAACATCGAATCCGGAAGCAGTTGAAAGAGCTGGCATCGTAACACTCCTGAGGTCTCAATTTCATAGACCGTAACCTGTTGAATCCACTCCGCATTGTCTTTATGGGGAATCCGGATTTCGCTGTCCCGTCCCTGAATGAGATCATGGTATCAAATCATGAAGTAGTGGCGGTGGTCACATCCCCTGACAAGCCCCGGGGCAGGGGAAAATCGGTATCGCCCACTATGGTGGCTCAAAGGGCATCTGATTATGCTTTGCCATTAATTCAGCCATCATTACTGAAAGATGATTTCTTTATTTCACAACTCCAGGAGCTGAAAGCTGATCTTTTTTCTGTTGTGGCCTTTCGTTTGCTACCCTCAGTGGTATTACAGATTCCGAAAATAGGGTCAGTGAATCTCCATCCTTCTCTGCTGCCGCAATACCGGGGCGCCGCACCTCTCCAGTGGGCGTTAATGAACGGTGATGTGAAGACAGGCATCACAACATTTCTCCTCTCTCCTGCGATGGATAGTGGGGATATTTTAATGACTAGACCTCTGGGCATTTTCCCCGAAGACGATTCCGGATCTCTCTCTCTCCGTGCATCACAGCTAGGGGCCCATTTGCTTGCAGAGACAATTGACAGTCTGGCACGCGGTACGGCCTCACCGAAGCCTCAGGATGACAGCAATGCCAGCCGTGCACCCAAGATCACCTCTGAAGATTGCGAGATAGACTGGACCAAATCTGCTGCTAGTGTGAGAAATCAGGTTCGTGCTCTATCGCCTACTCCAGGCGCATACACATCTCTGGCCGGTCGCCGTCTGAAAATCTATAGGTGTGAACTCTCCTTGGCGGCGGAGGAGACATCCGGGGAAGTGATTTCTCTGAAGAAAACATCGTTTACGGTAAGGTGCGGTTCCGGCAGTGTGGTTATTCAGGAGCTTCAACCGGAAGGGAAAAGGCGGATGACCAGTGGGGAATTTCTTGCCGGCACCCAGTTGAGGGTGGGAGATCGTCTTGGCAAATAAGCTATCGGCGAGAGAACACACTGTTAGAATTCTCGATAAATTCGATCGTAGCTTTAATAGACTTTCGACAATTTTTGAAAATTATTTTGCTTCCAATGAAACGTCCTCTAAGTCGCGGCCAGAAATCACTCATCTTGTACAGGATATTATCCGTCACCGTGGCTACATTGATCATATTATCATTTCTCTGTTTAGAGGCAACTATAAAACAGCTGACAACACTCTCAGGAATATACTGAGGCTGGGAACATATGAAATCCTCTACAGGGATCAAGTCCCGGACTTTGCGGCGGTGGATGAAGCGGTGGAGCTTGCGAAGCGGAGGCGGGGAAAGGGTGCGGCGGGCCTCGCAAACGCGCTTCTCCGAAAGATCCGTAAAGCAGATACGTCCGTGGAGAAGGCACTCTCTCCAGAAACGCCCATTCATCAGATGGCAGCTCTACTATCTCACCCGGGATGGATGATTAGCCGGTGGATAGAATCTTTCGGCTGGGAACGGACGATCCAATTTTGCGAGTGGAACAATACAGTTCCAATCCTCACTGTTCGCATGAATTCACTCCAAACCGAGAAGGAGGCGTTTGAAAAATTTCTGGAAGAAAGTATGGTCCAATGGGAGCCGAACCAGATTATTCCAGAGTTTTACACCGTTCACCGAGTGTCAAAAATCAGGTCAAGCAGCCAGTTCAATGAGGGTCATTTTTCATTTCAGGATATCTCTTCCGGGTTGGTTACAAATCTTTTAAAACCAACTGAAGGTGACTCCGTTCTTGATGTTTGTGCAGCTCCCGGGGGAAAGTGCGGCTATATGGCGGAGCTCATGAGGAACAGTGGTTCGGTTTATGCGTTTGATGTGGATGCTGACAGACATGCGCTATTGAAAGAATCAATGAAAAGATTGAAACTCAATTCTGTCAACGTAGAACAGAAGGATGCCACAGCTGACTCTTTTCAGGTTTCCGATAAAATTCTCATCGACGCACCTTGTACCGGTACCGGCGTCATGGCCAAACGGGCTGATCTAAAATGGCGCAGGCGTCCATCTGACCTGGACGAAATGGTTGCTGTGCAAAAAAGAATTATCAGTCATATAGCTCAGTTCCTTGAGTCGGAAGGAGAACTGGTCTACGCCACCTGTTCAGTTGAGCCTGAAGAGAACTGGGGTGTGGTGGACAGTTTTTTAGCCGACAATCCATCGTTTTCAGTACAGTCGGCTGAAGGACGAGTTCCGTCAGGGTTTCTTGATAATATGGGGGCGCTTAGCACTTTTCCGCCAGAACATGGGACGGACGGCGTTTTTGCAGTAATTTTGAGGCGAAACTGATGAAAACGGTTTACCGCTATGGTGTGATAGCGTTCATTGTGGGCGCCATCGGCTTACTGTTCTTGGATAAAATTGTCATGCCTCTTTATGTCCGTTCGGACGCCGGCCGTTTTCTTCCTGATGTGGCAGGCATGTCTTTTGAAAAGGCAAAGTCGACACTTGAGCTGGAAGGTTTTGTCGCCAAGCGGGGTGATGTGAAATATACCAGCGCCTACTCGGCAGGTACAGTCATAGATCAGTATCCGGACGCAA
>Ga0208894_1000227_pt1 | contig 48563 bp, 44 predicted proteins | sample ETNtaG_12_FD_185752 | JGI IMG/M metagenome (GOLD analysis project Ga0208894, IMG submission 185752) | Marine microbial and viral communities from oxygen minimum zone, Eastern Pacific Ocean - ETNP201306SV49 (SPAdes) (version 2) | ecosystem: Environmental > Aquatic > Marine > Oceanic ...
GACTCAAGGGCGTTTCCGGTCTTTATTTATGATCCAAATAAGGGTGATAGATTTTCTGAACGCCTATCTCTGCAGGGCAACCCGGCAAAAAAAGAAGATTGGTATATTAATCCCAAAACAAAAAAACAAATTGATTTTATTTATTTTGCAAAAACAGAAGGGCGTTTTGCTAAACATTTTGATAAACAAGGAAATCCCGATGAACAAATTTTAATAACACAAGAAGACAGACTTAAAAATTGGAAACTTCTTCAAGAAATTGCTGGTGAGGATTAGCCATGAAGCAAACATACAAACTAAAAGACAATATTGCTCTTATTATAAGAAATCCAAAAGAAAATGATGTAAAAAAATCACATGAATTTTTTATGTCTTTTCCGGAAACAAAAAGGCGTTTTTTTCGCAGCGACGTCACAAAGGTGGAGCATATTAAAAAACGAATAAAGGACGCAAAAGAAAAAAAAATTGTAAGACGCATAGCGCTAATAAAAAATGAAATAGTCGGCGATGCTTCATTAGAAATAGATACGGACACATGGAAAAGCGGGACAGCATATTTACGCCTTGTTATCCCTAAAAGTCATAGAGGAAAAGGAATACAATATATTATGGCAAATGATTTGGTTGAGATAGCAACTGAAAAACATTTGGATAAAATAGTTACAAAGTTCATGCGACCACAAAACGACTTAATGAACATATATAACAGTTTGGGCTTTACAATTGAAGGCGTGCTGCCGGATTATGTGAGAGATCAAAAAGGAAAAGAACAAGACATGGTTGTTATGGTGTCATCCCTTAAGAACCTACGCCAAGCGCATGGCTTTGTTGGTGATTGGCTAGATAACGAGCAGAGCACAATTGGCCCTGGGGAAATGTAATGCTTTTTGTTTTTTTATTTTCACGAAATATATATGGACAAAGAATCAAACTTTAAACGCATTTTTTGTGTTGGGCCGATTGGCGCTGTAATCACGTTTTTTGTATGGCTTGCAACGGCACAGATAGAAAAGGCCCTAGATCTACCGACAATGAAAATCCACCCCACATTCAAAACAATTTTGTTAATTATGTTTTTGGTAGAAGCAGTGTATTTGATTGTAGGAAGCAATCGATCTTTGCCCGTGAAAAAGCGAGGAAGAACATTGATAACTGAAGGGCCTTTTAAATACATTCGCCATCCACTGTACAGTGGATTTATTTATTCAGCGACAGGAGCCTTGGCGCTGTGGAAACAATCTTGGGCACTGTTGATTTCAGTATTGCCAATAGCTTTCATCTGGTCGTGGCTGGTGGAAAAAGAAGAACGATATTTGCTAGAATTGTTTGGTGAAAAATATAAATTGTATCAATCCAAGACAGGACAGTTTTTACCGTCTTGGAAAGCCCAAAAGAAAGAATTATAAAAAAAAGCATAAATAGAATAAAAATACCAGCTATTTTGTAACTTCCTGCCCCCGATTCCGAGCCGTAAAAATATAAATAAGAGATAAACTGTGATATTATTATATAGTCCATTTTTACGAACAATGTTTTTAATATTATTTTCCCTTCCACTGTTTGCAAATACAGAGGACGATAAAAAACCCGATGAAAATGAAGAGGAAGAGAAAAAGATAATAACAATTGCGGACGAAACTAAATCTGCAAGTAAAATTGATGGATTATTTATGCTTTATCAGGATACTACAAAAGGAAATTTAATGATGGTCCTTCGAGACGACCAGATAGATAAAGAGTATATTCATTTTGCCCACTCTTTGAATGGAGTTGTGGATGTAGGGCATTTCAAAGGCGCCTATCGGGGTAGTAAAATTTTTTCCATCAGAAAATATTTCAATAAAATATTATTTGAAGCAGAAAATACTAATTTTTACTTCGACCCAAGCAATCCTCTAAGTAAAGCTTCTGAAGCAAACGTAAGCAAAGCTGTATTAGCAAGCTTGGAAATACTAGCTGAGGATAAGCAGAAAAAAGAATATTTAATTAATGTTGATGAACTCTTCCTATCAGAAAATCTACATCAGGTCAAACCATCGCCACCCCCCCCTAACCCTGCAGCAAAACCAGGATCAAGGTTTGCTCTGGGCGCGCTTAATAAAACTAAAAGCCACTATCAGGAAATAAATAATTATCCTGAGAATACGGATATAATAATTGAGTATGTGTATGATAATCCAACCCCAACAAATTATGGTTCAAGCGGTGTGACCGACGCTAGAGCGGTGAGCATTCTATTGCAGCATAGTTTAATTGCTGTGCCGGAAAACGACTATACAGTACGCTTCGATGATCCCCGGGTTGGATACTTTACCACCAAGGTAACAGATATGACATCAACGAGCCCAACGCCGTACCGGGACTTACTGCATCGCTGGAATCTAAAAAAGGAAAACCCAAAGGCAGCTTTATCTGATCCAACAGAACCCATAGTATGGTGGATTGAAAATACAACCCCTCACGAGTTTAGAGAAGCCGTGGCAGAAGGCGTATTACGTTGGAACGAAGCTTTTGAAACAGCGGGGTTTACAAAGGCCGTGGTGGTTAAAGTGCAGCCGGATGATGCAGACTGGGATGCCGGCGATATACGCTATAATGTATTGCGCTGGACCTCTTCTCCTACGCCACCCTTTGGTGGCTACGGCCCTAGTTTTGTTAATCCCCGCACTGGGCAAATATTGGGTGCGGATATTATGCTGGAGTGGATATACTTCACCAACCGTGTTAAATATGACGAACTTTTTACCGACACAGAGACACCATGGATTTGTTCCGCCGGGGAATTAATCCAGCAAGGTAATTTATTTGCTTCGGCAGCTTTAGATGTTTATGGCAGCAGTATAACCCAGAAAAAGGAATTAATATTTGAATCTTTAGTGCGTTTAACACTGCATGAGGTCGGGCACACCCTTGGATTAAATCATAATTTTAAATCCAGCCGTTTACACAGCCTGAAAGACATACATGATAAAAAACTTACATCCAAAGTGGGTCTAACAGGATCCGTTATGGAATACCCTACGATAAACGTTGCTTTCGACCCAGAACAACAGGGTGAATATTATACTACAGCTACGGGACCTTATGATCTTTGGGCCATCGAGTTTGGCTATTCTCCCGATCTGGATAACACTGATAAAATGGCAGCAGTATTAAACAGGTCAACAGAACCAGAACTAACCTTTGGAAACGATGCTGATGATATGCGTGCTCCAGGGAAGGGAATAGACCCCCATGCAATGATATATGATTTAACATCAAATCCAATAGATTATAGCACAGAACGGATGCGGTTAGTGCAGGAACTCCAAAATAAAATACTGGATAAGTACTCCAAAACAGGACAGTCTTACCATCAACTTCAGGATGTATATAATATTCTCATGCGTGAGTACCGTAATGCTGCAAATACTATCTCCCGATTTGTCGGAGGCGTAGAAGTGGACAGGGCTTTTGCGGGCCAGAAAAACAGAGACATACCATACCAACCGGTACCGTATAATGAACAAAAAAAATCAATGGAGATTTTAGAAGAATATGTATTTTCTCCAGGATCTTTTTCAGCTCCGCGGGGCTTGTATAATTACCTGCAAAAACAACGTAGGGGTTTTGGGTTTTTTGCTGAAAGCGAAGATCCAAAAATTCACGAACAGGTTCTTGCTATTCAAAAAGGACTTCTGGACCACCTTTTGCATAAAAACGTATTGCGCCGCCTAACAAATAGTTCGTTATATGGTAATGAATATTCAGTATTAGAAATGATGTCCGACCTGACGGTTGCAATTGTTGATGCAGATTTAAAAACGGATGTCAGCACTTTCCGCCAGAATTTGCAGGCGGACTATATAAGGCGATTAATTAATATAATGAAATCAAAAGGTAGCGCAGAATACGATTATATAGCAAAAGCATCAGCGTATAACAACCTTTTACAGATACGTAAAAGAATTACCAAACGGTATGGTTATGCAGATGAAACACATGCGCACCGCCTCTTTCTTATCCATCAAATAGACATAGCGCTGGAGGACAAATAATCATAAGCAGGGGGGATGAAAGATGAATCAATGTAGCAAATTGACAGCTTTACTAATAATTATGGTAGAAATTATAATGGGAAACAGTAGAATGAACGGTTTTGAATATATTCAATCTTCAGGCGGGATTGATGAGTATAAAATGTCTGCAAATGGTCTGACAATTCTGTTAATGGAAGATCACTCAGCGCCCGTGGTAACTTTTATGGTTACATATCATGTAGGTTCAAGAAATGAAGCCATAGGTCACACTGGATCGACCCACCTGTTGGAGCATTTGATGTTTAAAGGGTCCCGTAGTTTTAATAAGAAACGTAATACAGCAATTTGGACTGTATTGCAAAATGTAGGTGCGCGGATCAATGCTACAACATGGTTGGACAGGACAAACTATTTTGAACTTCTTCCAAGCGAACACCTGGAAACAGCTATTGCCATCGAAGCAGACAGAATGCGCAATGCTTTCCTAAGAGACGAAGACAGACAACCAGAGATGACGGTGGTTCGCAATGAGTTTGAAAGAGGGGAAAACGATCCTTTTGACGCATTAGACAAAAATATTTGGGCAACAGCATATCAGGCACACCCATATCATCACTCAACCATTGGCTGGAGAGCGGACATAGAAAACGTTTCCACTGAACGACTAAAAGAGTTTTATGATACATTTTATTGGCCGAATAATGCCACAGTGACAATCATCGGAGATTTTGATGAAGGAAAAGCATTAAAGCTTGTTAAAAAATATTTCGGCAAACATAGAAAAAGCCCACATGAGATACCGATAATGTATACCACTGAACCAAAACAGGAGGGACCAAGAAGATTAATAATTAAACGTAGTGGAGAAACAGGTATTGTTGGGGTTGCCCATAAAACACCTGAAGGTCTTAACAAAGAAACATATTCTCTACAGGTGTTATCAAAAATATTAGGCGGAGGAAAATCAAGCCGTCTGTATAGGAAGATTATTGATAAAGGGTTGGCAACCGGGATGTTTATGTGGGATTTCCCGTTTAAGGACAATGGACTTTTTGCAACGTATGTCTTCCTCACCCCCGGGACGGATCATGGTGAAGTGGAACGTTTGATCCTTGATGAATATGAAAACATTAAGCAGAATGGTATTGAAAAAAATGAGATTGAAAGGGCCAAGGCACTGATTCGATCAGAAATTGCCTTCAGCAGGGACGGCTCTTATTCAATCGCATCTGCCTTAAACGAATCCATTGCTATAGGTGACTGGAAATTTTACACAACGTATAATGAAAACATCGCACAGGTAACGGCAACAGATATAAAAAACGTTGCTAATAAATACCTCATAGAAGACCAAAGCACTACTGGGTATTTTATCCCGGAAACCAATGGTGGTGAAACCAAAACTAGTGGAGCACAAAAGGCCCACCAGCCATTAAACTATAGGCCTGAAAATTTTGCGGAACAAGGGGCTGTTAATGAAAACCTTAAATCTAGTAACGGTTCGCAGCCGTTATTCTCAATCGCCAGCCAAACAGTTACCTCTAACCCGGCAGGTGGACTGAAACTTAAAACCATGAAAACGCCCGTGCAGGACGTCGTAACTATAACAGGCAGTATGTTTGGAGGAGATGAATTCAGTCCTGAAACGAATAAAGCGGTGGCGGAATTAACAGCTGAAATGCTCGAGGAAGGCACCACTAAACACAATAAATTTGAAATCAGTGAAAAGCTGGAATCTGTTGGTGCAAGTTTGAGTTTCTCCAGCGATAAATACAGGGTTAGGTTTTCTGCCCGGTGTTTGCAAAAGGATGTGCCCCTGGTTATAGAACTGTTGGGTGAGCAGTTGAGATACCCCGCTTTCAATGAAAGCGATCTTGAAAACCTGAAAAAACGCCGTGTCGGGAACCTGCAAAGGGCAAAAGAAAATACTCGAGCCCAGGCCGGCGGTAAGTTCAACAGAATCATTTACCCAGAAAATCATCCCAACTACTCAAGAGAAATTGATGAAGAAATAGCCGATGTTGAAAAAACAACTGTTACAGATATTAGCTCTTATCATAAAAACAATTATGGTTTAGGCAATACACTAGTTGTAGCTGTGGGCGATGTTGATAATGACGTTTTATCAAAATCCTTACAGAAGGCCTTGGGTGATTGGCGGCAGTTGGATTTAGAAATACCAGCGCGCAACACATCAGCAAACGATGTTAACTCGACAACGCAATACATAACCATGGAAGATAAAACCAGCGTGGATATGTTTCTTGGGCTACCTATAGGCATAGATAGAAAACATGATGATTATTATGCTTTGATGGTGGGCAACTACATTTTAGGAGGTAATTTTGCCGCCCGGTTGATGCAAACCGTTCGCGATCAAATGGGTTTAACATACGGTATTTACTCTAGTGTTCGCGGGGTTAATGATGACAACGATGGATATTGGAGTATTTGGGGAACATTTGCTCCCAATTTACTGCAGGATGGTAAAACGGCTACAGTGGATCAGGTTTCAGGATGGATTTCAGGCGTAACAGAAGATGAATTAAATGCTAAAAAAGAAACCATAACCGGTTCTTACAAAGTTGGCATGGCTACTACTGGCGGCTTGGCTGGACAAATATTACGGAACGCTGAAAGAGGATATGAAGATGAAATGTTGGATCAATACCCGAGTATTATTCAGGACATATCTTTGGAAGAGGTAAATACTGCGATTAAAAAATACATAGATCCCAAAAAACTGGTGATTGTTGCGGCCGGATCAGTGGACGAAACCGGCAAACCTTTAGATAAATAAGTCATTTCACCCGCCACGCTAAAACAACGGGGAGCAAAACCACGCCCTATTATTTGTTTATATGGATGTCATTCTAATAGCAGCTGTAACAGCAGACGGTTTTATAGCACGCCACAGTCATGAAGTTGTAGAATGGTCACAAGACCTAAGCCTGTTTAAAGAACAAACAATGGGCTATCCTGTCATTATGGGTTCTAATACTTTTGCAAACTTACAGCAAGAGTTGAAAGGTAGAGAAATCATTGTAGTCCACAGAAATGACGAACCGGTAGCTATACTGGATTCTTTAAGTACAGAAAAGTGTTTTATTGCGGGAGGAGGACGAACAAACACAAAATTTGCTGACCATTTAACTCATTTATTTTTAACTCCCCACCCCTTAGTGTTTGGAAAAGGGATTCAGCTGTTTTATGATTTAGAAACAGAATTTAGATTGGAGTTAGAACGGTTCTATACCGTCAATGAAAATATTGTACAGTATCAGTATAAAGTATTGAGCTGACGATTGTCGGCCCTAAAGCAGGCTCATTATTGAATCAACAATTGAACCATCCTTAAACCGAATAATGTCTTCAGTTGGTAATCTTGTTTCTTTCTTTATTGTTTGAATAGTATTGCGCGCAGGTGCTTCTTCTTCTGAATGGGTTATCAGGCTTATTCCAGCGCAACGGCAGGGTTTAAACACTTCCACAAGTTGTATATACAAATCTAATGTTTCGGATAATGGATAAATGGGGTGGTTGAAAACATCTTTCTTCCGGGATGGTTCATGGCACATGAGCAAAAAGTCCGGCATGGTGCCGTGGAGTAAACCCAGCGTAACCCCAGAGTAAGCCATATGAGTTATACTGCCCTGCCCTTCGACGATTATTATATCACAGTCGTTATTAATCCTATCTATTTCCGCTTCGACAGTACCAGCTATAAAGTCGCTGATAATTGCGTCTACTGCTACTCCGCTTCCGCTTAATAGAATGCCGGTTTGACCAGTACCTACAAACTTGGAACGAATACCTTTATTATTAAGCTCATGGTTTACTTCCCAAGCTGAAGTCATTTTTCCAGAATCACAATCTGTGCCCACGGTAAGCAAAACAGGTGTTTTTCTATTTTTCCATGAACCTTTAGTAAAAGGAAGCGAATCTGGCGGTTTGCGCAGGTCTACCAAGTCCACTTTATATTTTTTTGCCAGTTGTGAGAATTCTTCGTCATCTGCAAGAAAATGATGCAAGCCGCACACGATATTCAGCCCATTTTCAATAGCAGCAATAACACCACCACGCATAATATCAGGTAAATAACCACCCTCTGTAACAACACCAATCAGAAGTGTATCCGGGTTAAGTTTTAACGCTTCATCAAGATTGTTTACTATTGGTGTATGTCCCCCAACCCCTACGACTTCGCTGGTTGTTTTTCCAGCGTTCATTGAGTCAATACAGCAAACCACCTCATCCTGCTTGTATCTCAACATTGAGTTGCCAGTCTTAGCATAAAGATGGTCAAAAAGACCCTCAACTAAAACGGCATAACGGGGCATGTTCTTTTGGTTTTATTTATTTGCCCGCTTGGCGCGAATGACGGCAGCTTTTATTTTTCCCCGCAGGACTTTGTTGTCCAAGGCATTTATTTCATCCATATTGCCTTGGACCCCGGCATCAATGAGACGAGCAATCAACTTCTCTTCAGATTCGTTGCTGCTTGGAGTTGCTGGCGTGGGCATTGCCGGTGCGTCAGGGAGGTCAGGCATAGCGGGGCGTTTACCTGTGCGTTTTGCTTTAACCATAGTTGCTTTTGCTTTACCGCGCAGGGGTTTTTCGGAAATACTATTGATGGGGTCCATATCACCGTCAAGTGCTTTATTGACAACAAAAGCGATTAAATCTTCATTATTTGTGAAAGCGGGCAATCCGCCGGTTGATTCGGCGGGAGCCGCAGCGGGGGCAGCGACTGGTCCTGCTGCCAACGCTTTAACGAGCTGCTCCGGCATACCGCCCGATCGTTTAGATTTCACCAAGGCTGCTTTAGCCAGGCCACGGGTAGGTTTATCAGGGATTGCATTAATCAAATCCATATTGCCGTCTAGCCCGGCTTGGACAGCTTGTGCAATGATTGTTTCACGGCTTAATTGGGGGCCGGCATTTTCAGCTTCAAGATCATGGTCTTCTTTGTTTTCTATCTTATCCTCAGGAATAAAATGCGCAAGATTGTGTAATATTGCCGACCCGCTGTCAGTAAAACCCCAAGTGGTTAAGAAAGAAAATAATCCATAGCTACTACGGCGGCAGACAACCTCTGATGACCCTGATGGAGTAAGATTGATTTGGAAAGAAACAGTTTCTTTATTAATAGGACTAAACCGCATTTCCATTTCAAGTTTTTTGTTGGTTTCCATACCCATAATGCGACCATTGAATGAAGGTAAAAATGATTTAGGCCGTATTTTAATAAATGCGCCGGGTTCAAATAAAAACCGATCAAATGAAAAACGGTGTACATAACGGGGAGCATCCACAACAGGCAATATCCTGTTTATACCAGGAAACCATAAACAATAATCCTGTAATGTGGTTAACGTTTTCCAGATTAAATCCGGTTTGGCAACATATTCGTGCCGCACGATAGTTTCTGCCTGGAAAGGACGATAAAACGAATCAAATTGGCTACTGATAATTTGCTGACCACCCGCATCCTTGATAAACAGGTATATCGCTAACATTAAGGCAATAATAGCCAGTACTAAAATCATGGATTTCCTTTATAAAATTGGTTGAGATTTTACAGCTTTTTGCAGGTACAAACCAACCGCAGCACAACTGCTCTGACAGCTTTTATTAGAGTTGAGGCGGCGGTCTGTTTATGCAGATATCCTGAAACACCTGTTTGTATAGCCTGAATTACATAATCTTCATCTGTATACATCGAGAGTAAAAAGATTTTGGTATTAACAAAACGCAGGATCTGCTTGGTTGCCCCATAGATAAAAGGTTAATATACATACAAGGATATAGACGCGATCCTTTCATGCTATTAGTAGTCCTAATAGCATGAATTACTACATTTTGTTTGACTAATTATCATTAATAATTTTACCATCACCAAACATTGTACCTTGTTATATCTTTTGATGTATAATTATATTAATTAATCTATAAAAAAGCCCTCCTTGCACCGGGAGGGCTTTTTATTTTACCATACACATTTAATTCTGCTTAATTTTGATTATCTAAAACTTAAGATGTTTTACTACATTTTTATAATAATACTAATACTTGCCGCAGCATATTTTTTATCGTGGCGACCCCGACGAGCAGACAGGTATTATAATCAACAAAGACTCTGGTTTGCCCACAGGGGGGCAATGCTGAAGGCGCCCGAAAACACACTGTCCTCGTTTCAGAAGGCAACAGATTCAGGATTACCGGCAGTGGAAATGGATGTTGTTTCCACAAAAGACGGTGTTGTGGTTTGTTCACATAATTTCGACTTGGAAGAAAAAACAGATGGATTCGGCTATATCCACCAAATGAACCATGATCAACTGAACGATATAAGAATTTTCGGCCCAGAAGAAAGCACAGAACATTTTTGTACATTAGCCAAGGCGTTAAAAGAAGCAGGGAAAAACACCCGTATTAATATTGAAATAAAAACCTTCAAAAAATTTGATCTTGGAACGGCGATCAGGGTATTGAGAATTATAAAAAACGCTGACATTTCAGATCGAGTTATGATCTCCAGTTTTTATCCGATTCCGTTAATCCTGATTAAACTGCTCAATAGAACCATTCCCACGGGATTTATTATACAGAACAAAGAACTGTTACCATTAATTCACTTGATAAAGCCTGATTTTATACACCCAAGAGGCGATATTATCAGCGCTGAATTTATACACCAGATTAAACGAAAGGGCATGCGTTTGAACGCATGGACGATCAATACAAAACCAGCAATTGAATGGCTGGAAAATCAGGGCGTGGACGGAATTATTACAGATCGGTTGGAGTTTTATAACCGGTGAAATCTATTTCTGTTACCCTCATGAGCGACCGCTTGGACGAGTATGTGCTTTTTGATGTTCGTGAACCGCACGAGGTTGCTCGCGCCAGGATTGATCCACATATTCATATTCCCATTGCTATGATGTTATAAATTTAGAAGGGGGAATCGACGCCTGGTCCCAGCTGGTGGATACAGGCATCTCCAGATATTAATTTTTAGGGCTATTGTTTGGCTAAAAGACCGTCAATTATTTCTGAAAGGCCGGCCTTGAATTCATCGATCTTTTCTTCGGTAAAGCCTTTTTGAAAATCTTGTATAGTTTGAGACTTATCAATAACAAATATTGTTGGGATTGCATCTATCTCGTGTTTTCTGAATACAAAGTGATTTTTTTCCTCAAGTATGGCCATGGTAATCCCTTTTTCTATAAACAGATCTTTGGTTGGTGGGGCGTTTTTAAACCCCTCCCACTCGCTATCACTATAAAGTCTTCTGGCAAGCTCAGTGTTATCAACAACAAAAAACTTAATCTTCTCATCCTTGTATTTTTGATGTAACTCCTCTAAGGGGTCTAATTGTTTAACGCACGGCGGACACCAGCTGCCATAAAAAACAAGAACGATAACATGGCGATCTGGTTGAAGCATAGGCTTTCGCAACTGCCTGCCAAGGGGCGCCGTCCAGTTCTGTAAGAACTCATTATTTCCATCGGGCCTTTTCAGAGACCAAACCGGTGCCGGCTTGCCCACCCATTTCTCTCGCTCGGACTGTGCCACAGAGTCTGCATCTTCTTCTTGGCCATGAATGATTGATGCTGTAAACACTCCCAAAAATATTAACGATTGTATTTTTTTCATGCTCAACTCCCAGGTTATAAGTTTTCCTTTAGGAATAATATTTAGTTTTACTTATGAATCCCCATTTCAAATAAACTATAAGAAATTAATACGGTTAATGCTTAAAACAGCGGATTCCTGTAACGGCCATGGCAATGCCATATTCATTGCAGGCGTCGATCACTTCCTGGTCACGAACGGATCCGCCAGGCTGGATCACCAATGCAATGCCCGAATCTTTGATAGCATCAATGCTGTCCCGAAAGGGGAAGAAGGCATCGGAAGCTAGCACGCCCCCTTCTACATTTTTGCCCCCTTTTCGCAACGCCATGTGAACCGCCTCCACCCGGCTCACCTGTCCTGCGCCGAGTCCAACGGTGGTATTATCTTTGGCGATCAGGATACCGTTGGATTTGGCGTGGCGCAGCACCTTCCATGTAAACAAGGCTGTTTCAATGTCTTGTTCAGAAGGCTGTGCCTTTGTCACGACGGTTAGGTCGTCTTTAGAAAGAATTTTTGTATCTGTATCTTGAACAAGCAGTCCGCCATCCACGTTCCGGATTTCCAGTTTTTTGGATCGTTTCCCGAATTTGCCAATTTCTAAAACGCGTAGATTTTTTTTCTTTTTGAAAATGTCCAAAGCTTCCGGCTCAAAATTTGGCGCCAAAACAATTTCAACAAATACGGAAGCGATGACTTCTGCCACATCTTTGGTGCAGGTGCGATTAAATGCGATAATGCCGCCAAACGCGGAAAGAGAATCGGCATTAAAAGCGCGGGTGTGCACATCTAGAAGATCATCACCCACAGCCACGCCACAGGGGTTGGCATGCTTCACCACCACGCAGGCGGGATCATCAAATTCACGGACGCAAGCCAAGGCGCCATCGGCGTCCATTATATTATTGTAAGAAAGCTGTTTTCCTTGGTGGATGGTAGCATTCAGGATGTTCGGCTCTTCGTTGCTGGGGACTTTATACGAAGCGGCAGACTGGTGAGGGTTTTCACCGTAGCGCATTTCTAAATGCTTTTCAAAAGTGATGGAAAAATTATCGGACAGATCTTCGTTCTTTAAATAATTATGAATGACAGTATCGTATTTGGCCGTATGGCCGAATGCTTTTGAAGAAAGTTTTTGTCGTGTTTCAAATGAGATTTCACCGGACCCCAGTTCTTTTGCGATGGTTCCATAGTCCGCCGGTTCAACAGCTACGCAAACCCACCCAACATTCTTCGCTGCAGAACGGATCATGGTAGGGCCGCCAATGTCCACGTTTTCCAAGGCCAAGGCAAGGTCGCAATCTTTCCGGGAAAGAGTGTCAGAAAACGGATAGAGATTGCAGACTACAAGGTCAATCCATTGAATTTGATTAGCGACAGCATCGTCACTGTGTTTATCCCGCAGGCCCAGAATTCCACCTTCAACCAAAGGATTGATTGTTTTCACCCGGCCGTCCATGATCTCCGGGAATTGGGTATAATCACTCACATCAGTGATGGGAATGTCTGCACCCCGTAGCGTTTTGGCCGTACCACCGGTGGACAAAATTTCAACGCCATGTTGGTGTAAAGATTGGGCTAGTTCCACGACACCTGTTTTGTCAAACACAGAAATGAGCGCCCGTTTAATATTGATTGGATTTTGATTTAATGTTGGTTTTGAAATCATCTTGTAAAAGTTTTCATATGTTTATTGTTCATAGACAAGCTTTCCATCAAAAAAAGTGTGCGTAACTTTTACCGAACTGATTTCATGTGGCGGTATTGAAAACGGGTTACGGTCTAGAAAAATAATATCGGCCCGCTTTCCCACTTGGATTGACCCTACCTTATCTTCCAGAAATAGACTGTAAGCACCGTCAACGGTGTATGCCTTCAGCATAGTTGGCAGACCAACGGCTTCGCCAGGCAGTAATGCATTACCCGCGCGCTTGCCTGGCTCACGACGCGTTACAGCCACTTCAATAGCATCAAGCGGATTCAAAGAGGATACAGTCCAATCGCTTCCTCCGGTAATATGTGCGCCTGTTTTTTCCACGCTCCCAATGGGGTATAGCCACTCGGATCGTTGGGCTCCTAAAACGGGGATGGTCATTTGTGTGATATAATCATCTGGATAGGCCCACAGAGACTGAAAGCTGGCGGTAATATCCAATTCATTAAACCGCGGCTGATCGTCAGGGTGGATCAATTGAATATGTGCCATCATGTGACGTTTGTCGAAAGGACCGTTTATATCCCTTGCGTACTCAAAAGCGTCCAGTGTGATGCGGATACCCTGGTCACCAATGGCGTGGACGTGCACCTGAAACCCTGCTTTGTCAAATGCGGTAATGGCTACATTCATACTGTCGGGAGGCCAGTTTAATATTCCACGGTCTTCCGTTCCCAGATAAGGCTCCAACAGGGCAGCGGTACGACCTTCGATTACGCCGTCAGCAAAAAGTTTTACTGTGTTCATCCGGCAATTTTTATCGATAAAACGAAGGCTTTTCATTTTTTCCAGACTCTTGCGCCAGTTGGAAGGCTCAGCGTATTGTGAAGCCGAAATCCGGAGGTTTACCTTTTTGCTCCTTGATAAATTCCGATACGCATACAAACCATCGATTTCCCCAATACCAGCATCTAGAATACCAGTGACACCAAAACTATTGGCTTTTTGAGCAGCATTAATAAGTCCGGTTTCAATTTGTTTTTTGGAATAAGCTGGTAAAAATTTTCCCACAAGTATCATAGCGTCTTCTCGCAAGGTGCCGCTGGGTTCTGCGGTATCTGGATCTCGATCAATGCGACCGTTCAACGGGTCGGGTGTGTGGCGATCGATTCCAGCCAGCTCTAACGATTTGGAATTCACCCAGGCAGAGTGACCATCTGCTGAATACAAAATTACAGGACGATCAGGCTCAATGATATCTAGCCATTCTTTACGTGGGCTCCCAGCAGGGAACACAGGAACTTCCCAGCCCCCTCCCCGGACCCAATCTTCACCGGGGTGACTCTTAATGTAGTTGCGAATAACAGTATAAATTTCTTCTGTGGAGTTTAGATTATGAAGGTCACATTCAGTTGCTTCAATACCACCCCACAAAAGATGTACATGTGTGTCAATAAACCCAGGAAGGACCATCCCATTAGGGACCTCGTACATTTTCGTTGAAAACCGCTTATAGCCTTCAGCAATCTTGCGGTGACCAACAAATAGAATTTCACCATTCTTTATAGCAACAGCTTCAGCGTTTGGTTGATCAGTGTCCATGGTGTAAATATTACCAATGATGATTAAATCGGCAGATTGTTTTTGTCCACAACCGCTGAAAAGAAAAATTAACACCGATTGTATAATCATTTTTATAGAGAGATTAATCAAGCGCAGCCTTTCCTTTGATTATGTTAATAGCCTCAACAAAGGCACGACCTTCCAAATCCTGAACCCGGACTTTAAGAGTATCCACGTTATCAGTGTCATAAACAGGGCATTTTTTCTGTATTAATATTGGCCCGCCATCAACCGCTTCTGTAACAAAATGGATTGTACATCCCGTTTCAGTATCGTTGTTTTTTAATACTTCTTCATGAACGTTGGTATCCATCCCGCCGGCATATTTTGGTAGTAGTGATGGATGAACATTCAAAAGTTTATCCTGCCAAGCGTGGCAGAATTCTGGTGAAAGTATACGCATGAAACCGATAAGCAACACTAGGTCAACGCCATGCTCATTTAAAACTGTAGTCATCTCGGCATCAAATTCTTCTCGAGTTTTTTCTTTATGTGATATAAAGATCGCTGGCACATTATGATTCTCCGCCCGTTCAAGGATATAAGCATTTTTCTGATTGGATAAAACCACCGACACTTCAGCGTTTAATTCACCCGAACTAATGGCATCTAAAATAGCCTGCAGATCCGTACCATTTGTAGACCCTAAAACACCGAGCTTTATCATCGCAATGAATTCATATGGTCCACACGTTTTTTAACAACGTCATCCGTTCCGATATCTTTTCGATGGAACAATGGACCGGAAACAGCCGAAACTTCTTTTTCTGTAATTTTCTCTGCGTCTGAAATGGTTTCGGCCATACCCACCACAGCGACAGTTCGGCTCCCTGCTTCAACTAGTTGTCCGTTTTGAATATCAACAGATGCATAAAATAATCCGTCTAGATTTTTAACTTTAGAAACATCAATGGGTTCACCTTTCGTGGGACTATCAGGGTATCCTTCCGGTACGGCATATTTACAGACTGTCGCTTTGTGTCGGAATTTCACTTCAACATTATTGAGCGTGCCATCAGTAACTCCATTACACACTTCAATAAAGTCTGAATCAAGCAACGGAAGAACATTCATGGCTTCCGGATCTCCAAATCGGGCGTTGTATTCAATCAGCTTTACGCCATTTGCTGTGGCCATGAATCCGCCATAAAGGATGCCTTTGTATCCTTCTCCAAAATTATCTTTCAGCGCTTTTGCCGTGGCGATGTTGATAGCGTGGGCTTCGGCGATATCATCATCGTTCAAAAAAGGCAACCCATGATTGGCATCAGAATAGGTTCCCATCCCGCCGGTGTTGGGGCCTGTGTCACCTTCGTAGGCCCGCTTATGATCCTGTACCGCCGGCATGTGTTTCAAATTGTCCCCATCACAAAAACTCATGAGCGAGAATTCTTCCCCAACAAATTTTTCTTCTATTACAAATTCGCCGCCACTGTCCACCAATTCTTGACAGTAGGCTAACGCTTCATCATGGGTATGCAAATGATCTCCCGCCACCTTCACGCCTTTACCGCCAGCGAGACCGTCGTATTTTACCACATAGTTTTCACCCAACACATTTAAGAATTCCGCCACACCATCCAAAGTATCAAAAGTCTGGTATTTCGGTCCGCCGGGGATATTGTATGCTTTTAACAGGTTACGGGTGAACGCTTTGGATGTTTCCAGTTGGGCCAGGTCTTTTTTCGGACCAATAGTTTTCACCCCTGCCCCCCACAGGGCATCGGCGACGCCTTGGGCCAAGGGATTTTCAGGTCCAACGATAGCCAGTGTGGCGTCTGTTTCTTTGGCGAAACTTACCACAATCTCCGGATCGTTAATGTTGCCCACGGTGAAGTCAGTACACAGTTCAGCGATTCCGGGATTCATATTGGAAGCCAGGCAGTAGATTGCTTTTTCTTGGGTTGATCGATCCAAGGCCCGTACGATGGCATGCTCCCGGGCACCTGAACCGATAACTAAAATATTATTTTTCATTAGATCCAGACATCATTGTCCACTGTGAGATTTCCGCCAGCATTACCGGTATTCACCACACCTTTTGGTTCAATGATCATGATTTTGCATTCATTTTGCGCCACAGGTTTATGCTCAACCCCCTTGGGGATAACAGTCATTTCTCCTTTTTCAAGGGTTACTATTTTATCGCGGAATTCAATAGTCAGCTCGCCGTCTAAAACCATGAATGTTTCATCCGTATCATTATGAGAATGCCAGACAAATTCCCCTTCCACTTTTACAAGTTTGAATTGATAATCGTTCATTTCAGCGATCACCTTCGGGGCCCAGTGATCGGAAAATTTGTCAAATTTTTCTTTTAAGTTTATTGAGTGACCACTCATTGACTATACATTTTTAAACGCAAAATCGCGGCGTTTTTGCGTTAACCATTCCCATTCCGATCATTCACACGCATGGTTTCCATTTCTGCAATTTTTGCATCATCGATATCATTCCCAACATAATTCCCATCCAGGCAGGCCATGCACGGGGTATCAATATGGTGATCCCCTTTACGAGTCACCGCTTCAACAAGATCATCAACACTTTGATAGAGAAGGGCGTCCACTTCTAAATATTTTTCAATTTCATTTTCATCCATATTTCCGGCGATGAGTTCCCCTTTTGTGGGCATATCCACTCCGTAAAAGCACGGTGATTTAACCGGCGGGCAAGCCACGGCAAAATACACTTCTTCGGCCCCGAAATCTTTAAGCATGCGCACGATCTCTCGGCTGGTATTTCCGCGGACGATACTGTCATCCATGATCATAACCTTTTTATCGCGGATCTCCAATTCCTGGGGGACCAATTTATATTTCACGGATTTTTTCCGCTCCGCTTGACCTGGCATGATGAAGGTCCGGCCGATGAATGTGTTTTTGTACAGCCCTTCAGAATAGCGCACACCCAGCTCATGGGCAAAGGACAAAGCCGATGTGTTGGCGGTGCTGGGAGCGGGGATAACAATATCCGGTGTTTTATCGGGATATTTATTCTTCCACGCTTCCGCTAGGTTTTGTCCCATCCGTAGGCGGGAACGATACACACTTACATCGTTCAATGTCGCGTCAGGACGAGCGAAGTATACATATTCAAAAATACAAGGGTTGAAGGTCTTTTTAATTAAGCGCTTACTAAAAACCCGGCCCGCTTCGTCCACATAAATGAGTTCACCGGGAAGCACAGTTCCTTTTGGCTTAAAACCCATGGCATAAAACATAGTGTTTTCCGATGCGAAAATGTAATCTTTGCCACCATTACCGTTGGAACGCTCACCTCTTACTAATGGGCGAATGCCTTGAGGATCCCGAAAAGCAACCAACCCCTTTCCTATAATGATAGATGTAACCGAATACGCCCCCTTCACTTTTTGAAAAATATTGGTCACCGCCTCACAGAGCAAATCAAAAAATTCTTGGCTGGTTTGTGGTGGCACATCCTTATGCAGTTCATCGGCAAACAAATGTAAAAGCACTTCTGAATCGCTAGTGGTGTTTAGATACCTTGTTTCTTGTTTAGTTACTTCAGCAGCCAATTCATTATAATTGGTGAGATTACCGTTGTGCGCCAAGGCAATGCCGTAAGGAACGGACGTCCAGAACGGTTGCACCTCTCCATGACTGAACCCACCGTGGGTGGGATAGCGGTTATGAGAAATACCAATATTGCCAGTGAGCAGTTTTATATTATCAGCGTTGAAGATTTCTTTGGCGAGCCCCATGCCTTTTTCTTTGTGCATGCGGTCATCGTAGGTCATAATACCAGCGGCATCCTGCCCGCGGTGCTGCAGGTGGATAATACTATCGTATAGTTCAGCCGCGACGGATTTATGAGAAAATATACCAGCTATGCCACACATTAGATCAGATCCACCAATTTAGCCGCTAATCCGATATATGATTCCGGCGTTAAGCTCAATAAAGTTTGTTTATCTTTATCAGGAATATCTAATCCCGATATAAATTCTGCTATTGATTCAGCATTGATGGCTTGGCCGCGGGTCAAAGTTTTGAGCTGTTCATAGGCATCCTGTTTGCCCGATTTCCGCAGGATGGTTTGGACCGCTTCTGCCAGGACTTCCCAGTGATTGTTCAATTCATTCGCCATTTGCACTTTATTGATAGTGATCCGGCTCAAACCCTTTAAAATATTTTGCAGCGCCAAATAAGAATGACCCAGCGTTACACCTTGATTCCGCAATGTTGTTGAATCTGTTAGATCCCGTTGCATCCTTGATATAGGCAATTTGGTGGCGAGATAATTCAATAGCGCATTGGCGACCCCTATATTGCCCTCCGCATTTTCAAACTGGATGGGATTAATCTTGTGGGGCATGGTGGAAGAACCCACTTCACCGGCCACTTTTTTCTGCCCGAGAATTCCCCGACTGATGTAAGACCACATGTCCCGGCAAAGATCGGTAAGAATCGAATTCACACGAACCACCTGATGATAGCTTTCTGCGATGGAATCGTGGGGCTCGATCTGTGTAGTGAGCAAGTTTGGATCCAGCCCAAGCGATTTAATGAATTTCGATGCGAAGCCAATCCAGTTCGTTTTTGGATATGCCGCTATGTGGGCAGACCATGTTCCTGTGGCCCCGCCAAATTTTCCCAAAAGTTTATGAGATTTTATCTGGACGATTTGGCGATCCATCCGAGTGCAGAAAACAGCCAATTCTTTCCCGAAGGTTGTGGGGGTAGCAGGCTGACCGTGGGTTAAAGCCAACATGGATACGTTTTTATATTTTCGGGCGAGTTTATTTAATTCTTTATTCATGGACTGAAGTGCGGGCAGATACACCTGTTGCAATCCATCCTGCCACATGAGTGAGTAGGACAGGTTATTTACATCTTCAGATGTGAGTGCAAAATGGATCCATGGATGCAAAGCCTTTTTCACCTTGCCTTGAATGTAATATTCGATGGCTTTGACATCGTGGTTAGTAGTGGCTTCAATTTCTTTGACCTTTTCCGCACTAGCTATATTGAAGTTTTGATAGAGCTTCCGCAAGTGAGATTGTTCTTCTTTAGAAAAAGCAGGAAGCTTTTTAATGGATTTTTCATTGCCCAACGCAATGAGATATTCGATTTCCACTTTTAGGCGGTAGCCCATTAACGCCGATTCTGAAAAATATGCGGATAGATCTTTTACACTGTTTGCGTAACGGCCATCCAACGGTGAAATGTTTTTCAGTTCAGACACCCAGAATCCGCTTAACGGCCAAAGCACAATTCCCCGGATCTATCACGGTCAACACCGGTGTGTTGCTGGGCATTTGCAGGGTGGAATGGATATTAACCAGCATATCTGCTTTATCAGAAAATGGCGGACAGCCTAGAGTAGGAAATTTAGAATTCGCCGCTACAAATCCAGAAAGAGCATTGGATCGTCCAGCAATGGTGATATAGACAATATCTTTTCCATCTTTATTGGCATTCAGGATTTCTAAAACTTTTAATGGCTCTTTGTGTGCCGACGCCGCATGTTGTTCCCAAGCGATGCCATAGTCGTCCAGTTTGTTGGTTATCTTTTTTGCATGGGGCTCATCAGATGTGGAACCCATAATTATGACTGCTTTCATATCACATCCTTTAAATTTTCATTAATTCTATCACTAACCGACTTCCCCGCATCCGGAAACGGAAAAACCTCACCAGTAATCGTTTCATACAAATAGATGTATCGGCTGGATAATTCCGCCACCAATTCTTCCGGTGCTTCCGGTAATGTTTCATCATTGTACGGATCGCAATTATCCACGAACCATAACCGTAAAAATTCTTTATCAATGTTTTGGGGTTCTTGTCCGGTAGCCATACGCTCGTCGTATGTTTTTGCAATCCAATACCGGCTTGAGTCCGGCGTATGGATTTCATCAATAAGCATTATTTCACTATTTGAATCCCGGCCCATTTCATATTTGGTATCCACCAAAATCATTCCATTTTCTGCCGCTTTCTTTTGTCCAAATGAGAAAAGCTCCAATGCTCTCTGGCTGCAGTAATCCCAGTCTTCCTGGGTCATCCACCCTTCGCTGACAATCTCATCCGGGGCGATAGGCCGATCGCGATACTCTTCCTTGGTTGTGGGGGTGAGCATATTGGCATCTAACTTCTGATTCTTCACCAATCCTTCCGGCAGTACGTTCCCGCAATATTCCCGGTCGCCGTTATTATAAACGGTCCAAAGGGCTGTGCTGGTGCTGCCGGTGATATATCCGCGGACGACAAACTCAATCGGGAAAACATCACATTTTTTTGCCAATGTCACATTAGGGTCCGGCACATCAATTATATGGTTAGCAATAATATGTTTTGTTTGATCAAACCACCATGCGCTGGTGAGATTCAGCACCTGCCCCTTAAATGGAATGGCCGCCAGCACCCGATCAAAAGCGCTTTGGCGATCTGTGGTAATTAAGGCGATCTTGTCACCCAGATTATATTGGTCCCGGACCTTCCCAGTTTTCTTGGATCCGCTGGGCAGATCGGTTTCAGTTAAAGCTTTATTAAGTTCCGCTTTAATGCGGTCTTTATAGTGTTCAGTTGATTCGATAGCATTCATGAGATAGTGGGTTGAAAAATATGTGTGTATTCAAAATTTCGTTTAAAACAGTCTCAAAATTACCGCCGTTCACGGACACATTCCATATGACGCCGCGCTTTATTTTGGTAATTCCGCCGATTTCAAATCGCTCTGTCAGGGATTCAAATTTCGCCCGTCCGATCATGTCTTCTTTTTGCCGAACCAGGAAGGATGTTGTGTTTTGCATAGATGTGGTTTTGCTGATGAATTCTTTGTTGGAATTATAGAGTTCCCCGGTAGCGTCAATTTCTTTCAGGATCAATTTCTGGTCGCCATCTACGGAAATTTCCCAATGGGTCTGCCGCGTGATGGAAACATCATGGTCCAAACGAACTAGCGTATTATGAACAGATGACGCTTCGTTATCTGTAATGATCATATCAATAACCCATTCGGCATCATCATCATTTGGATTATAGTTTACTACTTCATAATGGGGACGCTCAAAGGACAGGGTATGATCGGTTAACGGATTTCCGTTTTCGATAAAATCTTTCATGGATGAAAAAATGGCATCTCCATTTTCCGTTCGTTCGGGATGGGGCATCATAGCCATGACGTTCCCTGCTGGATTACAAACCGCCGCCAGATTATACATAGATCCGTTAGGATTGGTTGGAAATTCATCCACCACATTTCTTTCATCATCACAGTACCGATATACTGTTTGGTTATTGGCGATCATTTTTTCCAACAGTTCATCGGGGATAATGAAACGCCCTTCACCATGGGCCAATGGGATGTTAATGAAATCGCCTGTGTTCAGATGGCGAGTGAAGGCACAACGGTCCGGCGGCACAGACATTTGCAGATTTGCCCAAGTGTTGTAGTAGCCAACTCCAACTACGTGGCCGCCTTTGACCCGTTTATTATCCGTAAGTGCCATGCCTAGACGATGATTTTCCAGCCCGGGGACAAGGCCACTTTCAACCAAAATTTGTGCCCCATTGCAAATACCTAAAACAGGTTTCCCTTTATCCGCTTCAACTTTTATTTGATCCATAATAGGATCCAGCGCCGCAATCACACCGGCGCGAGAACGGTCTTCGTAGGCAAAACCGCCGACGATCACAAAGCCGTCAAATTCTAATAGTTTTCCCGCCGGCTCATTCCATAGAAACTCAACCGGTTTCAGCCCCACACGGCGACAGGCCATGAACGTTTCCCGCTCTGTATTAGAACCGGGGAATTGGATGATGGCTATTGAAAGGCTCATTTTATAACAACTTTATTTTTTCCATTTACGACAAAACCAATCTCACATACTTCTGACAAATCTTTTAATACGTTTTTTACAGAAGCCACATTGTTCGGACTTACAATAAAAACCATCCCAATACCCATATTGAAGGCACGGTACATTTCGTCTTCATCTATGTCACCGATGGATTGCATCACATCAAAAACAGGAAGCCCAGGCCATGATCCTTTTTGAATTTCAACACCGCAATCATCCGGCAAAATCCGCGGAATGTTTTCCACCAATCCGCCACCGGTAATGTGGGCGATGCCTTTCACATTAATTCCGGTGTCCAAGGCCGCAAACACATGATTCGTATAATTAATGTGCGGTTCAAGCAATGTAAGGCCTACCGACTTTTTCAATTCCGGAATCGTATCATTCACATCGTAACCGCCGATTTCAAAAAAGAGTTTCCGGGCAAACGAATAGCCGTTGGTATGCAGTCCATTGGATGGCAGTCCCAACACAACATCACCCGGTTGAATCTTTTCGCCAGTGATAATCTTGTCCTTTTCCACCACACCAGTAATGACGCCCACCAGGTCGTGTTCACCGGGAAGATAAGTATTGGGCATTTCTGCTGTTTCGCCACCCACCAACGAAACGCCAGTGTCTTTACATGCTTTGACCATTCCAGAAACAATATCTTCTATAATAGCCGGGTCCAGCCTGTCGTTGGCGATATAATCGAGAAAGGTTAGTGGGCGGGCGCCCATGACCAGAATATCGTTGGCACAAGCACTCAACAAATCTACTCCAATGGTATCAAATTTTTTCAGTTTGTGGGCAATAATGGTTTTTGTGCCCACGCCGTCAATGCTCTGAACCATAACTGGATTTTTGTAATTCTCTAAAATGGGTTTAAGATCATAAAGCGAACCGAAGCCCCCTAGTCCGGTAAGCACATTGGATGTAAATGTGGATTTAACGCCATCCTTGATGCGGTTCACGGCTTCGTTTCCCGCATCAATGTCTACACCGGCTGATTTGTAGTCTATTTTATCCATTATAATTTGTCCCGCAGACCATTCTTCCAGGCGTCCCTTGCTTTGCTAATGGGCAACATTATCAATTCATTCATTTTGAGAAATTTTTGCGGTGTGGTTACCCCAATATCATAGACAGAAATGGATCTGTCTGAAAACAAATTCTGTATTAAATACATATTTTCCTTAGAAACTTCGAGTATGAAACCACCTGTTTCAGAAAATAAAAGTTTATCCATAGAAAGGTTACTTTCAATTTTCACATTACACCCGATACCATTACCGAATGTCATTTCTGCTAATGCCGATGCTAAACCGCCATCCGCAATATCATGGCAGGACGAAACTAAACCATCATCGATGCAATCAGTGAGCGCAAAGATCTGGTTTTTCACTTCTTCAAAATTGGGTTTTGGTACATTGGCACCCAATTCATTATAAAGGGAATAATAAACTGATCCGCCCAATTCATTTTTCCGTTCACCTATCATCAATATAGCGGAATCAGTATTTTGGAAATGGGCCGGCACCGTTTTATTCACATCCTTGAGCCGCCCAAGACAACTCACAATCGGGCTGGGGGGAATGGCTCCGTTTTTGGATTCATTGTAAAAACTTACGTTTCCTGCAATAATGGGTGTGGCATGATTAGGATTATCTTTTAAGGTAATTGCATGACAAGCATCAGCAACCCCCCGAACGGCCTCTACAAATTCCCACATTTGGTGGGGCTTTTCTGGACTACCAAAGCAGAGACAGTCCGAAAGGGCATGGGGGGTGGCTCCCACGGCAGCCACATTTCGCACGGCTTCCAACACGGCATTCACACCACCCCAATATGGATCGATAAGTCCGTAACGGGGATTATGATCCGTGGAAAGGGCAATACCCACATTGCGAATTTCTTCCGGATAATTTTCAGAATTGAAAGGTGCCATCACACCTGAATCTGCCAATCCTGTTTCGGTGTGGATCCGTCCCTGAACCTGTTTATCATAGGACTCAAAAACAGGCTCCCGGCTAGCCATGTTCTCATGGGATAAAATGTTGAGTAGCGTTTGATTATAATCCGATGGCTCGGGAATATCCGGTTCAGTAAAAATATTTTCACGTGCTTCATAAGGGCGGTCATATAAAAACCCTTCCGTCACATCCGCCGCAAGTGCATTCACGATTTCTTCATTCCCATTGTGGACGATATACTGGCCGTCATTTCGGATCTTACCGATGACGGATGCCTGCGCTCCCTTGCTGACTCCGGGAAAGTTAAACACCTTATTATAGTGGTCTACGATAAGCGGCGTTATATCCGGCGGGCAGACCCACATGAAACGCTCTTGGGTTTCGCTGCAGAGATAAACGGATGGATGCAGGTTATCCATGCCGATGTGAACCTTGTCCATCCACACTTCAGAACCGTAGCCTGATGTTTCCGCTAATTCCACGCTGGCACAAGCCACTCCGCCGGCACCCAAATCCTTGAAACCAATATTATCGATCAGTCTTTTTTCTTTCAGGATATCAAAAAGAGCATAGGTGGATTTGAGCAGATGCCGCTCTAAAAAAGCATTGGGTTCCTGGACTGCGCCCTTGTTTTGTTCTTTCTTTTCTTCTTCTAATTCCAGAGATGCAAAACTGGCGCCACCGAATCCACTATTGTCGGTGGGTTTTCCAATAAGAACGAGATCATAGCCATCGGCATCTTGGGGTGCATAGGAATGAATAATATTATCTTCACGAACAATGCCGAGGGTTACCAATGTGACTAGACAATTTTCGTTATAGCCTTCGTGGTAATAAAGGTCTCCGCCAATGTTGGGAATACCCAATGGATTGCCGTAGCCGGCAATGCCCGCTACCACGCCGTCATGAATCCATTTGGTTTTGTTGTTTTTAATTTCTCCAAATCGCAATGAATCGGTACAGGCGATCACTTCGGCACCCATGCACATGACATCCCGAACGTTTCCACCTACGCCTGTAGCAGCCCCTTCGTAAGGCACGATCTGGGACGGATGGTTGTGGGATTCGTGGCTCAAGACCACGCACCAGCGGTGGCCATCATTGTCCGTGGCTACCGCCACCACACCGGCGTCTTCCTTGGCGCCGAGAACCACATCAGGGCCTTCGGTGGTGAATTGTTTCAAATGGTTCCGGCTGCTCTTATAGCTGGAATGCTCCGAACCCTGGATGGAAAAGAGAATGAGTTCTGACAGAGACGGTGCCCGGCCCAGCATATCATTCTGGATCTTAAGTACCTCTTCAACGGTGAGCGGAATGTTGAGTTCAACCAGCTTTGTTTTGATCTCTGGATCAGACAGGCCGGTGAAATCTACAAGTTCCTGCGTGAAGGGCATTACCTGATAATGGTCTCGTGGCGCTGGGGTCCCACCGATACAATTTTCACCGGGCAGTCCACTTCGCGCTCAATAAAATCAATATAATCTTTCAAGGTCTGGGGCAGTTCATCATAACCCTGGTCCCAGATATTTTCAGGAAGGTCACTCCATCCTTGTAGGGTTTCGTAGATGGGTTTGGCTTTGCGATATTGGGTTAAGCTGGCTGGCATTTCTGTGATGCGTGCTCCATCCACATCGTAAGCGACGCAGACAGGTAGCTCATTAAATCCATTCAGCACATCTAATTTGGTGAGAGCAATCTCCGTAAGGCCGTTAACCCGCACCGCTTGCCGCACTTGCACCAGGTCTAACCAACCAACCCGCCGGGGCCGCCCGGTGGTGGTGCCGTATTCGCCACCTTTTTCCCGTAAAGCACCTGCTCCATCACTGCGAAGTTCAGATGGCAGCGGACTTTCACCCACACGGCTCAAGTATGCTTTTACTACACCGATGATGCGGTCAATATCTCTGAAGCTAACCCCAGTACCTGTGGAAATATGTCCAGCAGCCGTATTGGAAGATGTGGTAAAGGGGTAAACGCCGTGGTCCACGTCCAGGCTGATGCCCTGGGCGCCTTCAAATAAAATAGATTTGCCGGACTTATGTGCCTTGTAAAGTTCTACCGATGTATCGCAAATATAGGACGCCAATTGTTTCCCATAATCCACATAGGTGTCAAAGATCTCATCAACAGTAACATCAAAAGATTTTCCAAGCGATTTTTCAATGAGTCCTTTGGCAAAGGCGTATCCCTTTTCAAGTTTTTCTTGGAACACATCCGGCTCCAACAAATCCACCATGCGGATACCGTTGCGAAACATTTTATCCGCATAAACAGGGGCGATCCCACGGTTGGTACTGCCGGCAGCAAGGTTGCCCTGGTGACCGGAAAGCGCTCCATCCAATGCGATGTGATAGGGCATAATCACATGGGCCCGATCGCTTACCATGAGTTTAGGGTCAATGCCTTTTTCTTGGACATAAGCAATCTCATCCAAGAGCGCTTTAGGATCCACCACAACACCATTGCCAATGATGGACATAGGTTCGTCGTATACAATTCCGGAAGGGATGAGATGGAGTTTGAAAGTAACACCGTTGACAATGATGGTGTGGCCAGCATTGTTGCCGCCGTGGAAGCGGACCACGTAGTCAGATTCACCGGCAAAGAAATCGGTGATCTTTCCTTTGCCCTCGTCACCCCATTGGGCGCCGACAATTGCAGTTATGTTAGACGGGTGGGAAGACACAGTGTGCCGCGGGCAGGTTTGGTAGAGTGGCGGTAAACGTCACGAAAATAAGTGAAAATTGAAAGCTGAGATTACATCTGAAATTCAGTTAACTGAAAGAAAGAATGTGTTTATTTCTTGTAAAAATATTGAAATAACCACACTGACACTACATTAAAGGCCAATCCCCATATACCTGCGTGAATTCCCCATGGTTTTGAAGGCAGATCTGAGTTGAGGATCAGCACAACAGAAATCATGATGCCAACGGTCAAGCCTGCAAGAATTGATCTTCCGTCTATGTGTTTAAAATGAAGCCCAATAAGGATAGCAGGAAATATTTGACATAACAATTCCAGTTTTATTTCCATGATCCGCCAAATGGTTTGGGGGAGGTGAATGGCTAGAACGACAGCAAAAGCCATGATGATCCAAGAAAATATTTTTCCTAATCGTGTTAAAGTACTCTGATCACTATAATATGCAAAGCGACCATAGATATCTTTTGTGAGCATGGAGGATATAGCCAATAACGCAGAATCTACCGTGCTCATGATGGCAGCAATAGCTGCTGATAGAAAAAGAACAGTAACGAATTGCATTATGGGGATCCTTGCACTGATATCCTGAAGCACAATGATAGTTATCTGTTCACTGGAATTACTATCCAGACCTGGAAATTGTGATAACCCCACCCAGCCCACGATCATCATGAACATAGTGGTCACCAACGGCATAAAGACCATGATCTGCAACGATCGTTTTAACGTATGTTCATTTTTCGCAGCATAAATTCTTTGGATGGCGTGTGGATATACCGATATACCAAAAAACGCTAATCCAACAGTGCTTAACCACGTTCGTTTTTCCTCCCAGCTTGGCGGACTGAATGTTTTTGGGTCATTTTGGCGGATCATTTCACCAGCAATTTCCATACCGCCGTATTCAAGCTGGATCACAATAAAGATGATAAATACTCCACCTAAAAGAAGGATTCCTTGGATCACATCGGTCCAGGCAACGCTACGCATTCCCCCTAGTGTTTCATAGATTACCATGATCAACGACAGGACGATAATCCCCTGCGTGAAAGAGATAACTCCTCCCGTGGACGCCACAACAATATAGCCTATAGCCTTCAGGTTCGTGAGAATATAATTTCCCAGGGCCACAATGGATACGATCACGACAGCAAGGGTCAAGGAAACATTTTTATAACGCTGCTGAATAAAATCACCTGTTGTGATAAAATGATATTTTTGAGACAGTTTGAACAGCTTTGGGGCATAGAGCAAATACGCACCAATCACAGAGCTCATGAAAACGACCATGACCAAAGACTGATACCCACCCCGATACGCTTTTCCGGCAAAGCCAATCATGGTATTTCCGCTATACTGGGTTGCATATAGGGTAAGAAACAGAACAGCGACACCCATCCCCCGGCCAGCAAGGTAAAAATCGGAGAGCGATTGATCCTTACGGGCTATCCTGCCGGCAATACCGACACCGATCAAGGAAAAAAGATAGAGGGCCATAAATACCAGCCCCCAGGTTCCCACTAATGGTTGTGGTGTCATTTGTCTTGGTGTTTTGTTGGCCAGTAACGTTCTAGTAAATAGCAAATAATGACTGAATAGATAACAATCATAATCAGTGAATAGAACGCCCAGATCGGGAAACCAAACATCATTTTTTCAGAGGAGATGAAAAAAGGAGTGGTGGCTACACAAAATAATAGAGAAATAAGAACAGGAATTCTAGACATCAAAGATCACTTTTCTAACAATTCCGAGTATACATTCAAAACGTCCGAAAGATCATTGGGCTTATTTTTTAGATATTTATCAAAAAATACCTCCACAGTCGTGTTAGTTAAAAAGACTGCTTTTTTTGCAGGGATGGTTCCTGTTTCCAAAAATAAATCAGATAATGGAGAAAAAAGTGGAGCATCACAAAAGTCCAAGTGCATAGACCCACTTAATATATAATGGAAATAATCGTCCGTTAAGTTTTTATTAAACTTAATTAATCGGCCGGGACTATTGGGGTATTCAGAATCGTTCCAGTGAGGCCGACCTATGTATAAGAAAGGTTGTGAAATACCGGTCTCAATGATATAGCTCGGGACGGGGTTCATCCAACTGTCCAACACTAATACTGCCTTGACCCGGACATCTTCAAATGCTGCTTGGATTGACGTTGCTCCTCCATAAGAATGACCAAGAACACCTATCTTATCGGGGTCGATAGATGGTTTGAGTTCCTTAAAAGAAAGCATTTTATCTATCAAAAAGCGTATATCGGCCACACGCGTATTCAATTGTTGTCGGCGTATGCGAATACTGTCCGGGTGACCGGTAATGTCAGACCTGTAATTCGCCAAGCGCCCATCTGGGAAAACGGTCAGGTTGCAGTCATACGTGTGATCAGGAGCCACAACTATATAGCCGTGGCTTGCCAAATTCTCGACCAGCGATGTGTGCATCTGCCTGTAACTGGTGATACCGTGAGACAAGATCAACATAGGGTGAGCACCTTTCATTATAGGTGCGTTTTCATATGCATGAGTTATGGTGAGGTCAATGTGTCCCACCAAGAAACCGGGTAAGCCGCCAGCTTTGCCGATGGCTTCTTTTCTGATTTCTAAATTGTTGATATATGGTACAAGTTGACCTGTTGTAGCTGAAGCAGGGTACCACACCTGTACCATAAGTTCTCGTAAATCGTCAGGCACTTCCGGTGTAAACCATTCTGTACGGCTGCTGTCGACCCAGTGAAACACTTGGGTTCCAATTGAGTATGGACCAGATGGTACAGGTAAATCAATAATAGGTACAACAATAGGCAAGGCTGTTGTAACTGAAATCCACAGTGCCCAGGTAATTTTATTATAACGCTGTGTGAATTTCAATTCCCCTATTTTTAAGCGCAGGTATAAAATACCAAAACTCAAATATACAGGAACCATCTGCCAGCGGTAATTTTCGAACATTAAGTGTACAACAGCAATAATGAGCGCAAAATAGAACAAGCGCATTGGTTGATTATATGTTCGTTTTGCAAACACAAGCTGATAAATCAACGCAACCAGCGATAGCAACAGTATGGATTCAAACGGGCGCATGAAAGTGAATTATATTAAATTTCCTCCTGTAAAACTAACGAAGAAAGAGAAGCCATGTCATTCCAAAAATTAGAGTTTAACGAAAGAACTACAAGTGAAACGCTCAACAGGTCTGTAGAGTTTCTAGAATTACTGCTCTCAAGGCGCACCGTAAGAGATTTTTCAGATCGTCCTGTACCAATGGAGGTCATAGAGAATTGTATTAAAACAGCTGCCTCAGCACCATCCGGAGCCAATAAGCAACCCTGGTTCTTTGTGGTTGTACAAAATCCGGCGGTGAAAAAAGAAATACGCATCGCCGCAGAAACAGAAGAAAAAGAATTCTATGCTCACCGCGCCACGAAAGAGTGGTTGGAAGACTTGAACCAGTTTGGCACAGATTGGCAAAAACCATTCCTGGAAACAGCACCATGTTTAATTGTTGTCTTCAAACAGGTGGTTGATGCTAGCTATGAAGAACCGCGAAAAAATTATTATGTTAATGAATCTGTAGGCATTGCAGCTGGATTATTACTGGCCGCTATTCACAATGCCGGGCTGGTGTCCTTGACCCATACGCCCAGCCCCATGAAATTCCTGCAGAAAATACTTCAGCGGCCAGAGAATGAAAGAGCCTTCCTGCTGATTCCAGTGGGCTATCCTGCTGACGACGCTGAAGTGCCTGTAATCAGCAAAAAGCCGTTTAATGAAATAAGTGCGCTTGTTTAATGCGCCCGTTTATTATTTCAAGCGGTTTAACCATTTGTATGAAACTGGGCTTCTTCCGTTGATCCAGCAAGCGCTTCTACTGCACTTTCCCCGCCACTAGCGCAATTCATCACACGGTCAAAATAGCCGGTGCCCACAAATTTCTGGTGAGTAGTGGCCATATAGCCGCTGGTGCGTTCATGTTCAAATTCCAGTTCCTGAAATTTTGAATAAGCCAACATACCTTCTTTTTTATAGCTGCTGGCTAGGTCAAACATGCCAAGGTTCAGGGCGTGAAAACCGGCAAGTGTAACAAATTGAAATTTGTATCCCATTGTTGCCAGCTCCTGCTGGAATTTGGCAATCGTGGCATCATCCAAATGGTGTTTCCAATTAAATGAAGGTGAACAATTATAGCTCAACAGTTTATCCGGGTACTCTTTTTTAATGCCTTCGGCAAACTGTTTCGCCTCTTCAAGATCCGGGTGGGATGTTTCACACCAGATCATATCAGCGTATGGAGCGTATGCAAGTCCACGGGCAATGGCCATGTCAATACCGCCCTTAATGCGATAAAACCCTTCCGATGACTGCGGTTCTTTTGTGATAAAAGACTGGTCTCTTTCATCAATATTGCTGGTGATCAATTTAGCGGCATCTGCGTCTGTACGTGCGATGAGGATTGTGGATACACCGGCAATATCAGCTGCCAGCCTGGCGGAAATGAGCTTTGTAATAAACTCCTGCGTTGGCACCAGAACCTTACCGCCCATGTGCCCGCATTTTTTTGCTGAGGCGAGTTGGTCTTCAAAATGAACACCTGCCGCCCCGGCTTCGATCATGCCTTTCATCAGCTCAAAGGCGTTGAGGGGACCACCAAATCCTGCTTCGGCGTCAGCTACAATAGGCGCAAACCAATAAGGGCCGTCCTGGCGCCCGTCCAATACCTGGATCTGGTCTGCACGGCGCAGGGCATTGTTAATTTTTTTCACTACAGCAGGAACACTGTTGCTGGGGTATAAACTTTGATCGGGATACATTTCCCCGGCCAGGTTGGCATCCGCCGCCACCTGCCAACCACTGAGGTATATAGCCTGCAATCCGGCTTCAACCTGCTGCACAGCCTGGTTTCCAGTCATTGCCCCCAGGGCAATTATGTAATCTTCAGTTTGTAAAAGATGCCATAGCCTTTCTGCGCCTGCCTTGGCAAAGGTATGTTCAACTTTCAAAGTACCACGGAGCTTGAGGACTTCTTCCGGGGTATAAGGACGGGATACCCCTTCCCACCTGGGATCATTTTTCCAAAGATCCCTGATATGTTCTACAACTTTATCATCAATCTGGTGGCTTAAAATGTGTTTCTCCCTTTCAACGGCTCGTTCTTCAATGGATAGCGGATTGATCTGTTCTGTAACGACATTCATGTTATTATATCCTTTACTTTTATGTTAATTCAAAATCTTATAAGCCGGCAGCGTAAGGAATTCATCGAGATCCTCACTTAATACCATATCCTTGAATAATTCAGCAGATTGTTCCAGTTTTTCTGAATGCTCAAGTTTTGATAATTCATCCGCTAATAATTCTGTAAATAATTCAAGAGTGATTGTCTGCCCATTCTCCATTTCAGCCCCGTGGCGTATCCATTGCCAGAGCTGAGTGCGGCAGATCTCTGCCGTGGCGGCGTCTTCCATTAAATGGTAGAGAGGCACACAACCGTTGCCTGTAAGCCAGGCGGCAATGTACTGGATGCCAACACGAATATTATGTCGAAAACCCTCTTCAGTTATTACACCTGTTGGCACCTTTAACAAATCAGTAGCCGTGACTTCAACCTCATCCCGTTTTACATCCAATTGATTCGCTTGGGGCATAACGTCGCTGAAAGCCTGCACTGCGATATCGGCCAAACCGGGGTGAGCGATCCAGGTGCCATCATGCCCTGCTTTGGCTTCCCGCTCTTTATCCTGCCGGACTTTATCTAGGGCTGCCACATTGGCTGGGGGATCATTTTTGATGGGGATCTGGGCCGCCATACCGCCCATGGCGTGTGCCTGTCGCTGGTGGCACGTTTTGACAAGGAGATTAACATAGCTTTTCATAAAATGGCGATCCATGGTGACGACGGTCCGATCCGGAAATACGCGATCAGAGTGTTGGCGAAATTTTTTGATGAAACTGAAAATATAATCCCAGCGCCCGCAGTTAAGCCCAGCTGAATGGTTCCGGAGTTCGTATAGAATTTCATCCATTTCAAACGCAGCCAGGACTGTTTCGATAAGCACCGTAGCCCTTATAGTGCCCACGGGGATATCTAATTGCTGTTGTGCATAAATAAAGACATCATTCCACAACCGGGCTTCCAGGTGGCTTTCCAGCTTGGGGAGGTAGAAATAGGGCCCGGACCCTTTATTAATTAGTGACTTGGCATTATGAAAAAAGAAGAGACCAAAATCCAAGAGGCTCCCGGATATTTCTTCATCATCCACCATAATATGTTTATCATTTAGGTGCCAGCCCCGGGGACGAACCATCAGCGTAGCTGTTTTTTCGTTTAAGCGGTATTCCTTGTCCTTGGTAGGATGGATAAAAGAAATGGTGCCGTCCACTGCATCACGCAGGTTGATCTGACCCTGGATTGTATTATCCCATGTGGGTGAATTGGAATCTTCAAAATCAGCCATAAATACTTTTACAGGGCTGTTCAGGGCATTGATGATCATTTTGCGGTCAACAGGCCCGGTGATCTCCACCCTGCGGTCCTGGAGGTCATGGGGAATATCGGCTACAACCCAATCACCGTTTCGAATATGTTCTGTTTCCGGAAGAAAATGCGGTAAAACACCATTATCAATTTCTACCTGTCTTGCTTTGCGTTTGTGTAGTAAATCTTGGCGCGTGACGTTGAACGTGCTGTGCAAACCGGCGATGAATTCTAATGCACTAAAGGATAAAATTTGCTCGTATCCCGGGGTTAGTGAACCTGGGACTGACACACCTTCCGGCCAAGAAGAACGGGTTGCAGTGCCAGCTGGTTGTATATAAGTGTTCATTAAAATTGTCTCGGTGAATAAAATACCTTACCGGATACTACCCGGACTGTAAAAACTATGAAAGTAAACTTTACAAATCAGTGTAAATTTTACAAAATGGAAAAACATGCTCAAGTAATTGACCGGGTCATCCCGGCGGTCAGTGGGGAATTTAAGCTCCTTTCTGAAAAGCATCTCATTCACCAATGATTTTAACCAGTACCCGTTTGTCTCTCCTGCCGTCGAATTCACCATAAAAAATCCGCTCCCAGGTCCCGAAATGTAGATCCCCGTCCGTTACGGCTACCACCACCTCTCTGCCCATGATCTGCCGTTTATGATGAGCATCTCCATTATCTTCCCCGGTTCTGTTATGATGGTATCGTTCCGGGCTTGGATCAAATGGGGCAATCTCTTCCAGCCATCGCTTGTAATCCTCATGCAGCCCCGATTCATCATCATTGATGAATACGGATGCCGTGATATGCATCGCATTGACTAAGCACAACCCATCGCGGATTCCACTTTCGTCCACAGTCGTTTGCACATCAGACGTAATATTGACGAATCCCATTCGTTCGGGAATATGAAACCACAGCTCTTTGTGAAATGTTTTCATCACTTCTCCTTTTTCATCGAGATTCCGGGGATTCCTCCACAATTATCCGTAAGAACACAAAATACGTGTGAGTCGTTTATTTGAATGAAAATCCCAGGCTTTTTATTTTGTCTTTTATAGCATCCTCATCAAGCCCGCTTCCTATCACTATAACCTGGCCGGTCAATAGATCAGCAGATGTGCTCTCGACTCCGCTGCAGCTGTAAACCGCGCTCTCGACACTTTCCTTGCAGTGGCTGCACGTCATACCATCAACCATAATTGACAGACGGTCCTGCGACGCATCAAATTCAGTTTCGCTCTCAGCCGTCTTTGGCACCTCACCTTTACGTTTGTAGACGTAGGCGTTAACCAAGATCAGAACAAACAAAATCGTTAATAAAAGCGACCCATAGCCATCAGTTGCATGAACGTGTGAAACGCCTGACATGGCGGGTGGACCGATGGGTATAAAAGAATCGAATATAAAACCAAACAGAATCGCTGTAAACGAAATAAGAAGGAGGTAGTAATACATTGTTTTCTGCCCCAGAATATTTTTTACTACTGCAATAGAAGAAGCGTTGGTTGCTGGACCAGCCATCAGAAACACAAAAACAGCGCCTGCAGATACACCCTTTGCCATAAGAACGACAGCAATCGGTATCGAGGCCGTTGCACAGACGTAAATGGGCAATGAGACGGCTAGCATCATAAAAAGCATTATAAATGAATTAGAAGAAAAATATTCGGCAATAAAATCAGGGGGCAGAAGAATGGCTATTGCCGCAGCGATGACAAGCCCCTGAAACAAGGGAACCACTATATCGGAAGGCAGAGTTAAAAATCCATACTTCAGTCCTGATTTCAGCCGCTCAACAAAGGGCTTTTTGACATGAGAGACGCTCTCTCCATCAGGAAGATGATGATGCGTATCATCGTCAAAGCTGTTGATAACCATGCCACTAAAAATCCCAGAAACAAAAGCAGCCAAGGGCCTGAACAATGCAAATACAGGACCAAGCATCCCATACGTCAGGAAAATGCTGTCAACGCCTGTCTGAGGAGTAGATACGAGGAAAGATACGGTAGACCCTTTAGATGCGCCTGAATCCCTAAGGGTAGCAGCGACAGGTATAACGCCACATGAACATAGAGGAATTGGTATACCCAATACCGTGGACTTTAAAATAGATAAGAAGTTTTTCGAACCTATATGCTTCAGAATTAAACGGCTATTTACAAATATGGAAATAAGTCCAGAAACAAACATCCCCAGAAGAAGAAAAGGAGACATTTGAATACATAGAGACCATATTTCCGAAAGGAAAAAGCCCAGATAATCAACTACCAAATTCGACATGATACCATTTAATGAAAGTTTTTGTATTAAAAATCACAGAATAATCTAAGAACCCAATAATAAACTTGATCACAAAATTCCATCTATCCGGTTATAAGCCTCACTTAGCTTCTTCTATTTTAAATTGGCTGGATTTTTCCCATGTCACCTATGCCACAGCTCTCGATTTAGACGAAGAAAATAATAAACTGGAAGCGGGTTTTTTTATTCCATCAATGCTTTGATGGTTTGATTTTGTCAGGTTATAGGTTTGTTGCTTTTTTTGTATTACGACACATTCATTTTACTGAAAACATTTTTAAATAATGCATTTTCAAAATCATTATTTGATTTGTAACAGGTTCCCATGACTGTTTTCCACAAATTTCTTTCTTCCATGCAAAAATAGAAAAATACCTTGTTGTGCCATGGGGTAAAGGCATTCCAAACAGTACCAAATATTTTCTCTTTGGTTTCAATAGGATAAGAATATTTTCCTGAGGCATCTTCCATTGGTATTTGCAATACTTTACTTGGGATTCCCAATGAACGGAGACTTTTGATAGCCGGTTTGATGAAAGTCAATGTTCCCAATGAAATCATTCCTACTTCATCTGCAGAAAACGTAGATATCAAGGTGTTGATAATTTTATTGTAATCTTTTTCAAATCCTTCATAATGCACAATGGGATGAAAGTGAAATCCTATAATTACTCCTTTATTGGATAATCTCCTTGCGGCAGTTATACGTTCTTCAAGCGATGCTGTGAAATGCTCCTCATGGTCAATGATGATTTGCGGATTCAATGACCAGCAAACCATAATATTTGGAGGAAGATCAACTGCTAAAAAATAATCAATGTTTTTTGTTTTTGTTTTGAACTCAAAAATGACATTTGGATTTTTCCCAGCAAAGTCCAATTGGGCGTCCAGGATTCCATTTCGATTTCCCATGGCTAATGAATCTGACGACTGCCCAGAACCTATATGGTAGTTTTTTTGAGGATCGATTTTAATCTTGTTTAGTTTTTCTAACAGATTTGATTCTATTTTGATGGCCCCATCTTCATAAAATGTTTGAATACTGCAGTAACTGCAACCCAGGCTGCAGCCCTGTACAGCGTCAATGGTTAGTAAATTACAGCACACTGTTTTTTCTGATGCGACAGGGCACACACCAAACACATCATTTTGTAATGTATTGTTCTTGACTTTGCGTACTATACTACTAACATGAGGAGTATCGGAATTATACACTGCTGGAGCTGCTTTAAGGGAAAGCCAAAGTTGTTTCAATTCATTTAGAATAATCTTCTTTTTATTGCCATTGCCAGATAAGTGTTTCGCTTCAATTTTTCTCCACTGCTTCACTATTGATGGTTCTACCCACATTTCAAAGTCGATGGCCATTTCAGTTAGTTGCTGCAACTCCTGGAAAGTCAATCGATACGATTCACCGGTTGTTGTGATAAAACCTTGAAGATGATTATCCAGGCTTTGAAACATTGTATTTTTGCAAAACTCTTCCAGCTTATTATTATATCTTACTTTTATATCTGGTGATTTCATTAGTACAAATATAATTATTATCTCATCAATGCTTGTATAGTTGCATTTGATTTAGCTAATCTATCGCTCAATAATTCTACAATGAATGTATGGAATTAGCAGTATGATTTTATAAGGCACTATTATGATAAACATATCGAGAAAAAATAAAGATAAAATTGTTCAAGACCTTCAAGAATGGTTTCAAGAAAATCTTGACCAAGAAATAGGTAATTTAGACGCTGAATTCTTAACTGATTTTTTTACAGAAAATGTTGGAGGGGTTTATTATAACCAAGCACTTATAGATGTGCATACTCTCATTAATGAAAAAACTGAATCATTAGCGGATAATATCTACGACTTGACTAAAGATACATCATTTGAATAAGAATTAACGACCCATCGGGTTAAGAGCCCGCTTGTGACAAAACGAAGAGGTGGACTTTAAAGAGAAGCCAGCCGATTCACAATTTCTTCAGCTCGGTGGTGTATTCCTTCATAGTTTTTCGTGCGGATCATTTCCGGATCAAACAGCGGTCTTACAAAACCAACACCTGCTGCGCCAGCATTAAGTACCTCCAGCATATTGTCAAGATTAACTCCGGATGTTGGGAATATTTTAAGATAAGGTTGGGGCGCGAGTATAAAGCGGATATATTCTGCCACATTGGCCGGTGCAGGAAACAGCTTCACAAAATCAGCACCGGCACGATGTGCAGTTTCCATTTCTGTGGCAGTGAAAGTCCCCGGAATACTGACCACATTCAGTTTTTCCGCTGCTTTTATCACATCTACGTTGCAGACCGGTGCAACCAAAAACTGAGCACCGGCTGCCACAGCTTCATGTGCGAGGGTCGGTGACATAACGGTACCCGCACCCACTATTAGATCATCATTTTCTCTGAATTGGGTAATCAGGTTCAAAGCGCCAGGTGTTGTAAGCGTGAATTCCACAACTCTAAATCCGCCATTCACGGCGGCCTGCATGGCCTGCTTAGCAACTTTTTGATTGTCCGTTCTAATGATGGCGCTGATCTTTCTTTCCAAAAGCTCATTTTTAATATGTTTACGACTGTTCATATCTGGATTAGTTTACGAGAAATTATAATTCTATCCCTTCCTGGATTTGTTTTTCAATAATAAAATCAATTCCACAAGCCAACTTTCCAGCCAATTTTGAGTCTGGTTCAACAACTCTCCAAAATGGGGTAATTGCTTTTATATCTTGATTGATTTGATATTCCTCATAAGCTGCTTCTGATATAATCCTTAAACATATTCCAGTAACCATTGGGCATGACATGTTTGCACTATAGTCATTTGCCATTTCTTTTCTTAACTCTTTGACTTGTTTAAAATTCCCTATTGGTATTTGATTAACATACCTATCAACAATTTTAGGAGTTGGTATTAACATTATAATGCCTGCAGGCATATCAGCCCATGATTTTGGATTAATTTTTACCTGATGTTTTTTATCAGAATCTCTTTTTTCAACCCAAGATTTTCCCATATCACAATCTACCTATCATCCTCCAAACAAAAAACTCAACGAAAGCATGGTGCTTACAGTTCAAAATGCTGCCACAACAGCTTGGACAGGCTGCGGATCAGCATAAAACCTTCGTTATCATGTGTCCAGCTTTTGTCGGTTTGATTATCCGTTATGATACTAAAAACATAATCGCCATGGGGCGCATTCACCAGCACCACTTCCGACCGGGACTGGCTTACAGCCCCCTGCTTGGATGCCGCTTGGACCGTGGGAGGAATTTGAGAAAGTCCCTCGTCGTCCCAGTAACTGCGGGTCAGGTGCCGGTACATGTCGGCGCTGGCTGTCGGTGATACCGCCCGGCCCTCCCGAATCATGACCAGTAGTTCCGCCATTTCCCGGGGCGTAGTCTGTCCCCAGCCGAACTTTTCGTATTCTGCTTCCCGGCCGGCAGTACGGGAATTCACCCGGGTGTGGACAAAACCATTATTTTCCAACCAGGCATTGACAGCCGCGCCGCCCCCGGCCATGTCCTGTAGCCACAAGCTGGCATGGTTGTCGCTAAAAGTGATCATATGAGTCAACAGTTTGCTGATGGTTATATCTTCACCATCCTTGAACCGGGCCAGGGCGTCATCGCCCTTCCAGGGATAATTGATGGCAGCCTGATTAAAAATCATCACACTATCCATTGTAAGCGCTCCAGCTTCAATTTTATCGAAAATCTTTACCAGGATAGGGATCTTAACCATGCTGGCTGTGGGGAATATTTTATTTTCGTTCACCCCCACTACAGTTTTGCTGGGCAAATGGCGTACAAATACACCCACATCACCGTTAAAACCCTGCAGTAGCTCCAGGATGTTTGTTTCCAGTTTTTCCCGGCCGCCGGCAGCACTGCAGCAAGCCAACCAAAAAACTGTCAGCACCAGCAGCAGCGACAATGCCCGTTTTTTCATCATTATTAATGTAAGCATAATGCGGGTCTGCGTAAAAACTCCTCTACCTGCTCACAAAGCACGTACGTTGGTTAAAAAATATGGCCTCAAATAGAATCAAAATAGTATGGTGTTGTTTTGCCAATAAACCACTTCAATCTCCCAACCTGTTGGGTCTTTTATATACCATGCTAGTGAATGTGGCCACTGAATTACTTCATCATATAAAAGGGTTAGATTTTCTGATTCAACAATCTTTTCCCATGCTTCTTTATCTGTAATCCTTAATCCAAAATGTGCTAAATAATGCAGTTCTTTGTCTTTCATTTCAAATCTGTCCAAATGAACTAATTCTGGTGCCTCATAAATACACAGCATAGCATCGTTACATTGTATTACACCCCATTTGAGCCCATCTTGCACACCTTGCTCTACAAGCTTAAAACCAAAGATTTTGTTATACCATTCTACTGTTTCATCAAAATTATTTACACTCAAATTAAGATGGTCTAGATTGCTTACTAACATTTTGGCTCTGTTTTTTTCACATTCTGTCCTTAAAGTTCGTGCATAAATTTACCCATCACCCCACAAATAAAAAATCCAGCTGCTGCGGGGCGCTTGCTTAAATCCTATCCCTTGGGCGAGTAAAAAAGCTTAAAAATAAAGACGAAATACAGTTTCTGCTACACAGGCAAAGCGTTTTCTATTTTCCACTTCTATACTGATCTCATTTATCAATTCAATACTATTATTTTTTGGCTGGACACCTACTATACGAGTGCGTGCTCTGACTTTAGAGCCTGATTTCACCGGGTATGGAAAACGCACCTGATTCAGGCCATAATTAACCACCATCCGCGCTTCAGGGAATAAATTTTTCGCGGATTTAATGGTATTAGTCAATTTTGGGATTAAAGATAATGTTAGAAAGCCATGGACAATAGTTGTTTTGAATGGCGATTCTTTTTGCGCGCGTTCAGGATCAGTGTGAATCCATTGTGTATCGCCGGTTATTTCTGCAAACTGATTGATACAATGCTGATCAATCGTTTCCCATTCGCCCACATATATTTCTTGGCCCAGTTGTTTATGCAGTTCTTTATAGACTTTTTCTGTCACCTTATTTTTGGTGACTGCTGCTGATGGAATAACTACTTTTTTATCAAATGGGTTAAGATTGGTTATCCAGGGATTATTCAGCGTATTTGTAATTTTATCATTGATGGTATTAGACCAGTTGCGAAATCTGGGTTCTAATTTGGCCCTGAACTCTGTTGCGTTTTCTTGAAAATCTTCGGTCTTTTCTCGGATAAATTCGTAAACGTTCATTTAATTATGTGTTAATAATGACTAATAAATTACCGCTTCGGTAAATTAAACAACACAAAATCCTTTACACACCATGCGGTCTTTAATGGCATCACTGTTTAAATCACTGCATACAACGCTTAAGTAAAGATTGCATTCATCCCATTTGTGATCAAATAATTCAAATGTTGATTTAAAAATATATGAATATTTTATGGCGTATTCCTCTAGTGGTTTGGTGGTCGGTGGTTCTGGGATTTTTTCATACTAAATATCATTATTTTTCATTTACTAGGGTAGGTATACTTTAAACCAATAATGATATAATAACAATACCCACAAAAAACCCTGTCAACCAAAAATACACCAAAACACTTATCCCAAGATATTCCCGGGTAAATTTTTACCTATACCTTGCATCAAGGTATTGTAATTTTTACCTACTCTTCTCAATAAAACCAGGGGGAACTCCTTATGAAAAAAGCACTGCTCACAGCCATTATCCTTTCATGCATATGCCGTCTCTCTGCCCAGGAAAAACTCTTCCTGGTCTTCGAGTTTATGCGCGTGGACAATGAACAGGAATCAATCTACATGGAAACCGAGGATTTCTGGAAAAAAGTTCATGAACAACGGGTGAAAAATGGGGATATTATCGGCTGGGACTTGTGGCGCCTGCAGCCTGGCGGAGAAGATCAGGGCTATCAGTATATGACTGTGAACCTATATGACGATAAGGTGAAAATGATGTCCAGCGGCGGTGATCTTGATAAAGCATTAAAAGGCGCGTATCCGAAACTTTCTGAAGAAGAACTCTACGAAAAATTCAACCAGACCGGCAAATCAAGGGACTTGGCCGTGAGGCTTTACCTTGAACGTCTTGCGCAGACGGAAAATACATTTGAAATGCCTCTAGGTACCGTGGCCAGCATTGATATGATGAAAGCCACGTCAGGAAAATATTGGGAATATGAAAACGCCGAAATAGAAGTGTTTAAGCCCATGCACCAAAGACAGGTGAATGACGGGTCGAAAGGAAGTTGGGGGTTTTGCAGGATCCTGGTCCCTTCCGGCAGCGACAACTATGCCTCCCATATTACCGTCAATATGTTCAAGGACTATAACCACATGTATAATACGGTTTCACCTCCAGGACCGGAATTGAGTGAGGCCGAACAAAAAGCCGTCAGTGACGGCATTGAGGCCAGGGATATGAAATATACCTACATGGCCACATTAATTCGAAAAGTCAGGTGAACAGCTAGTCAACTATCCGCCCCTGTAAAACTGCTGGTTAATTTTTAATGGAGGCCAAATCACACCTAACCGAGAAAGGATTGACTAATAATGGACGGATTTACAATCTATCATAACCCCAGATGAGGCAAGAGCAGGCAGACACTGCAGCTGTTGCGTGACAACGGTATAGAACCCACCATAATTGAATATTTAAAGAACATCCCCTCGGGAGATACATTAAAAGACCTTGCTGTTAAACTTGGAAAACAGCCTAACGAATTTGTACGTAAGGGCGAGGCAGATTTCAAGGAAAATAATCTAAAAAGTGTACTTAATGATGATAAGGCTTTGATGAAAGCCATGACTCAACATCCGAAGATCATTGAACGCCCCATCGTGGTCAAGGGCGATAAAGCAGTCCTTGGCCGGCCCCCGGAGAATGTTTTGGAGTTATTATAAGCATTAAAACATTCATCTCCCCCGAGACCCCTTGACATATGAGGAAGGGATTAAAAAAAGGGGGGTGGGTGGAAAAAAACAAGAAAACAGGCGTTTTTACGTTAAAAAATCATCATTGATAAAAATTGTAATTTTATAATTAATAATTACAATTTAAACAAACCTCTTCTCGATAAAATAATGTTGTTATAATATTTACAACGTTGTATTATCCACATTACATTATCAGTTAGGCCTAATCGGTAAGCCAATTATTATATATGAATAAAATAAGTTCAATCCAAAAAGCTATTCTAAAAGTGTTCGTAGATACGCCCCTATCTGCAAGCGATATAGCAAAGCAAATTGATTTTCCCCAAGACAAAATATATTACCATATTAAAAAGTTAGAAGCCCAAAAAAAAATATACGTCGCTGACACAGAAATTATTAATGGAATTACGAAAAAGAAATTTTTGCCGATGGAGAATGAAATTGAAAGTGTTTTGCCTCCACCAAAGACGATGCCTGAAAATCAAGCTAAAGCATTGAAAAATGATGACGCCGATGAATTGAAAGAACAAAAGCAAAAAGATCATCAACTTGATGACAGTTCTAGTGACATTGTATCTCAAGTAAGCACTCCTAGCCCTCAAGGCCCTCAAGCAGGCACAGATTCTAATGTTGAGTCATCATTAATAGAAAATTTGATGAAGCATAGCAAAGGATCACCAACACCCTTATATAATCAATCAATATCCACTGATGAAGAAATAGAAAGAGAAATAGAGGAGATAACTATTAATGATGAAACATATTTGGTACCAAAAGGTGGTTTGGACTATGAGGAATTAGAATATAGAGTAAAAGCAGCCAAAAAGAAATCCGGCGAAGCAATGACTATCGGCGAAAATAATATTGTAAAGGAACACCTGTTAAGGACGCGCGCGAATATTGTTGATGAAGAAATCGCCGAAACTGAAGAGGAAACTGAAGAGGAAACTGAAGCGGCACCGCAAGAAAAAAAACTAAAGAAAAAACGAAAAACACTGTTTTTTCACACACAATGGTTAAATCTCTATCGCGTACTCAACGGCTATTCTAAAACGGTAACATTTGTCCATCATGGCAATAAAGTAGCATTTTTACATGCTACGGTTAAACCAAAAGGGTTTCGTATTCATCATAAGCAAACGTATACGTTGCCGTATTCCAGTGGTGAAAAAAATTACAATACATTAACCGAACTAATAAGTTATGTATTATCTGAAAGATTTAAAACTAGCCAACGGAAAAGGCTATATGTAGCCATCTATTCATCAGAATACAACTTTGAAATAGATTTTATGAAGGTTCCAAAACTGAAGGCTAAAGAATTACATAATTATATATTGATGAAAATCAGTAAAGAGTTTGTGGTTAAACCAGATAATCTCATCGTTAATTGGAAGTTAAGTAGAGCCTCGGATAAGAAAGATGCCATGCAAAACGCAATTTGTTTTATCACCGATAAGGAGCCCATGGTTCGGGACACAGATATCCTCTCAAATCAGGGTATTCCACTTCGTTATACGACCTCAATTGTAAAGCTACAATATGATCAATTTTTCTATAATCATGGAGAAGAAACTGATGGAAACGCCTTACTACTATATATCGGTGAAGCATTTTCTCGGATTACACTGGTCAGTGATTGGAAAATCATTGAGTCGAGGAAAACACCGTTGGGGTTAGATGATTTTATCGATCTTTATCTAAAACTGCAACAAAACGAAGCGGAAATAAACTTTGAAACTGCCCGAGAGCATATTTTGAATAATCCAATATTTGAAGAGGGTAACACGTTATTGGAAACAGTGTATGATAAACTCATAGCAGAAATCGAACTAACGCTAAGTCACTTCAAGAGAAAAAAATTAATTATCAGTGAAAATGTGTTTATTAGTGGCATTGCCTCTATTATACCGGGCATGATTGAGCGTATAAGCACTTCATTAGAACTAACCATTAAAAGAATGAATATTCCAAAGAGCATGGATAAAAAGCAGAATGAAGGTTTGGAAGAATATTACGATAATATCGGCCTACTGCTGGATCCAAAAGATCAGTTGAATCTGCTCCCCTACAGACATAGACAAAATTTTAAGTTCTTCTTTCCAACTAAATTGATGGAGATAGTATTAGCCGGGATACTAGTGGTATTTGCGGCTGTGGTGTCTGTCCAGTATAATGCATTCATAAGTATCAAAGGGCCTGTTGCCGAGAAAGAATACCTGGTAAAATCAGCTTTAATGGAGCGGGACACGTTTTTCAAGTTTTTTGCTGAAGCGGAAGCCTTGAAAGCTTTAGCGCGGGCCCAAGAGCAGGATAAGTTTGCGGCAGAAAAAACCGTTTACTTTTTAAAAATGTTGAGTAAAACGATCCCTGAAAATGTGAAAATCTACAGTTTGGAATTAACAGGCGAACAGGACGCCGTTCTTAATGGCGAAATTATGTACAATGGCTCAAATCCCGATTTGGAGTTAAATAACCTTAGTAATGCTTTAAAAGACAATAAATACATTATGGATGCCCAGTTGCTGTCATCAAACAACAAGACAGAGTCATTATTCACTTTTGAAATGATTTTACATTTATGAAAATTATCAACCATAAAAAAGTTTTTATACTTACTACTGTTTTTACCTTTGTGAGTTTTCTGGCCTTGGTGTTTTTCAATATTTCGATTTCCAGAAAGATTGGTCATTTCAAAAACCAAACTGCCGATCTGGATCAACAAATAAATTTCATTACAAATAATGCAAACGATGTAGAAAGTGTCAAAATGCAATATGATGATGAGGCCAATAAGATGCTTACGCTGGCAACTGTTTACGATCAGGAAATAGACTCTTTAAAGATATTTGATTTATTGCATGAACATGAAGATGCATTTTCGGTTAAAATCATCATGTTAGATGTACAATTAACAGACAGCTTTCCCCCTGTAAAAAATTATTTAACATTTACTCCTCATGCTTTGGAAAAATATCCTATAGCACTAGAAATCACGGGCCGTTTTCTAGATGTGGGGAAATACCTAGAACACTTAATTACACATCAATTGTATGTAAGCTCACTGAACGTTTATTCGATACCCGGCTCCAGGGATGTACAAGCGTCTATTGGACTCTTTTCATACGGGGTTAAAAAAATATGAAAAAAAGCGAACAACGCCTCTTATTGTTACTGGGAATATTAGTTATCGGATATGTGGCGATGACTTTTATGGGAAAAAGCACGAATACCCCACCTATTATAATCACACAAAATGAGGATAAGGCTAAGGCTGAAGCTGATCCCAGGGCGATCATTAGTTCAATCAATCAGCAAGTGCCAGAAATACTGATGGACCCAATAGAAACAAGTCCTGCATGGGGTCACGATATTTTTAGGTTTTACAGTAAACCAAAATTAGCCGCCGCCAGTACAAATACAAATAAAGTAGAAAAATTTAAACTTACAGGTATTATGTATTCGCAAAACCAAACCAAAGCGATTATCAATGATAAAGTGTATAACGAAGGAATGTTATTAGATGGATTTTTAATTATTGCAATTGAAAATGAATCTGTTCTCATTTCAGAAGGAAAAGGAATTCTCACCATTAAAATGGGGAAATAATATGTTAAAAAATAAAATGTTAATTACCTTGCTGCTCTTTTCAGCGCCGTTAAGCGCAGCTGACCTGGAGTTAAAAAATATTTTTCTTTCGGATGACTCGTTGCAGTACCATTTAATCATGCAGTTTAACGGTACGCCGGAATATTTATCTTCAGAAATTATGAATCCGCCTTCAGTTACGGTTCAGTTGCCCGGCGCCCACTGGGATAGGGGAGATTTCGATAAAAAACTGTCTGCTGGATCATTCTACCAGTACCGGCTGACTTTACAGAAAAAAACAATTGGTAAGGACGTGGTGCAGCTGAAGCTCTTTTTTCAAACTCTGCCCGACTATACTATCACCACGCCCAACGATAGCTCGCTGGTGGTTTCCTGGTTTAAAAAAGTTTCGCCAGCATCCGCGCCGGAAGGCCTCGGTCCAATGAGCGCTTTTTCCAAGCCGGTGACGCTGCACTTCGATTCTGCCAACCTGACTGATGTTATAAGACTTCTGATGGATGATACCGGACTGAACCTCGTTATGGGCGATCTTATAGGTGCAGGCCAGCTTGGCCCGCAAATAACGCTAACGTTAACAGATGTTCCGCTTAATTCCGCATTAAGAACAATTTTGAATGTCAATGGCTATGAATATTACTATGCCGATAATATAGTTGTGATAAAGCAGATAGATACATCGTTAGAAGGAGAGCTGGAAACAAGAATTTATAATCTGGAATTTGCCTCCGGAGACATGGTCCAAACCGCACTGGCGGGCGTATTAACAAATAAAGGTTCAACGATTCCGTTTTCAACTGGCGGCAGTACAGCATTCAAGGACCGCATTGAAGTCACAGACAGACGTTATAAGTTTGAGGAAATAACGCGCACCATCAGGGAGTTGGACCAAAAAATACCGCAAATTAATATTGCCGTTAAGTTTATTGAAACAACCCTTAAGAAAGATGAAACAATGGGCATCAACTGGAACCTGCGGGCCTCCATGTCTGCCCCTGGCAGCGAGTATGCAGACACCGATACAACTAAAAGTGCGGCAGATTTTGTGAACTTTGGTAAACTGTTTCTAGGGGGTAAAACTTTGCATGCTGCTACGCTAACGCCGCCTGTGGTTTCCGCATTGCTGGAACTTTTGGCTGTAGATTCTGATACAAAACTGCTCCAGGAGCCCCAGGTAACCACATTTAATAATTTTCCGGCCAATATACGCGTGGGAACCACCGTTCCTGTACTGGTACCGCAGCTTGAAAGCAGTGTTTTTGGCGCTATTCCCTATACCTACAAAGACCAAAATATAGATATCAGTATGGATGTGTTGCCGCGTATTAACTCTGATGGACTTATATCCCTTAAGGTGGATGCCGTGGTGCAGGCCATAGTGGGGTATGTGGGTGCCGAGCAGAGGCCCATTGTTTCCACGCGATCCACGAATACAAACGTTATGGTAAAAGACGGCGGAACCCTGCTGATGGGCGGTTTAATATTTACATCCGATGGTGAAACGCTGAATAAGGTACCCCTGCTGGGGGATCTGCCTTTGATCAAACACTTATTCAGAAGAAAGGTGACTGTTGAAGAGCAGCGGGAACTATTGATTTTTATAACATCAAGTATTGTATTCTGACATTTCTTTACTATGAATAACAGAATTCTAATTATTTCCATTGATGAAATATTTATCCAGCAAACCAGAAAAGTTCTGGAAGAATTGGGTATAGAGATATTGGTGGCCAATGACGGCATTGCAGGATTCAATAAAGCCA
>Ga0208894_1000237_pt1 | contig 46719 bp, 37 predicted proteins | sample ETNtaG_12_FD_185752 | JGI IMG/M metagenome (GOLD analysis project Ga0208894, IMG submission 185752) | Marine microbial and viral communities from oxygen minimum zone, Eastern Pacific Ocean - ETNP201306SV49 (SPAdes) (version 2) | ecosystem: Environmental > Aquatic > Marine > Oceanic ...
GAAGCCGAGCATTGGCTTCTATGGAGGATGATTTGCTTACAGTTTTGCAGCAAGGTAAGTTAACTGATGTCAAGGGTATTGGTAAAGGAATCAGTAGTTTGGTTACTGAAGCCGTTCTTGAAGGTACATGGGGTGGACTTGAGAACTTGTACGACAGAGTTCCCCGTGGTCTGATTGAGATTGTTGGAATTCCTGGTCTTGGTCCAAAGCGTGCTCGTGTTATGTACGAGGAATTAGGTGTCGATTCAGTAGAATCTCTGAAGGCTGCATGCGAAATGGGTCATATTGCTCCAATTTCAGGATTTGGAGAGAAGAGTCAGAAGAAATACCTCGAAGGAATCGAGTTACTGCGTCGCTACCAAGGCCGAAGCAGAATGGATGTTGGACTTTCCTTTGGCCGCGCAATGGAAGCTAGAATAGCAGCTATACCAGGTGTTGTTAAGGCACAGTTAGCAGGCAGTGCTCGTCGTCGTAGAGAAACTATTGGCGACCTTGATATTGTTGCTGCTGCAATGCCTAAGGACCACGATTCAGTGATTGAAGCAATACTCAATTTACCTGGAATTGCCGAAGTGAAGGGCTATGGTGAGTCTAAGGTCAGTTTAATTCTCGAGCAAGAAATGCTTGCCGATGTTAAAATTGGAGGTAGTATTGATACTCAACTCGCAGAGATGATGTTAGAGAGAAGTTCTGATGCTACTATCGATGCTCAAGTTCGCATTGTACCTCCTGAAACCTTTCCCTTCACTTTAGCATATTTCACCGGTTCAAAGGAGCATAATATCCGAATGAGACAATTGGCTATCAATAAAGGCCTGCGTCTCAATGAATTCGGTCTATTTCCGGAAGATGCGGCAGAAGGGAAAATAGGCATGGAAGCTGCCAAACATACTCTAACTTGTAATGATGAGTCCGACATATATCGTCATTTAGGACTCGGATGGGTAACTCCTGAATTACGAGAAGATATGGGCGAGATAGAAGCGGCAGGAAGTGGCTCTCTCCCAAATCTAATTTCTCCAGAAGACATCAAAGGTGCTCTCCACAATCATACCATAGCATCAGACGGAGTCAATACATTGGAAGAAATGGCTAATGCCGCACAGAAATTAGGCTGGCAGTACCTAGGAATCGCCGATCACTCAGAAATTCTCAACATTGGTGGGCGTCAGATAGGTGTGCCTTCAGAAGGTATCCCTAAGCAATCTGAAATGATTCGCAAACTCAACGAATCATGGACAGATTCAGGTCAAGATTTCCGTTTATTCCATGGTTCTGAATGTGACATAATGGTAGATGGTGGGCTCGATTATCCAGATGCAACTCGCAAATCTTTGACTCATATTGTTGGTTCAGTTCATGCTTTGGGTAGTTGGCGTGGAAGAGACGAGATTGCCAATACAGAAGCCCTAATTCGAGCTATTGAGAACCCTACTTTCACAATTCTTGGGCATCCAACAGGTAGAATTCTTCAGGGTAGAGAAGGATTCCCTGTCGATATGCACGCTGTGATACGAAGAATGGGTGAACTAAATTCAGAAGGTCATCTGAAGGCAGTTGAAATTAATGCCTCACCTTATCGTCTCGATTTGGATTGGCGATTATGTAAATTCGCTAAGCAGCAAGGGGTTCCAATTTGCATCAATCCAGATGCCCATGATGCAGAGGGGCTGAAGGATGTATGGTATGGTGTGCAAATTGCTCGAAAAGGGTGGCTTGAGGCTGCTGATGTACTCAACACAAGAACTGGTTCTGAGATGGAAGAGCTTCTTGGTTTGTGACGAAGTTTGATGATGGAGAATTAGGTGGGATAAAACATGCAGATGATGCGCGGTCTAGTATTCGGTGTTGTTTCAGTACTTCCTGCATTTTTTTTGGGGGCCTTAGCCTACTTCCTTCTCGGCGGTACATCCGGGGCAGAATGGGAGCATTGGATGTGGGGTCCATGCTGGGTACTCCCAGGTCTAATTGTTGGTGGCACCTTCCTCTTCGGTATTCGCGATGAGGAGGATGTAGAATAATGAAGAGATTAGAGAAGGCCGAAATGATTGGAACTCAACTTGACAATCTCTATCCTAAAACACCGATTCCTCTCGATCATAATGACCCTTACTCCCTTCTAGTTGCAGTCATGCTTTCCGCCCAAACAACAGATAAGAAGGTGAATCAAGTCACTCCAAATCTATTCGCAGTGGCCGATACTCCTCGAAAAATGGCTTCACTAGAGGTAAGCGTGATTCAAAATATCATCCGTGAAATAGGACTTGCACCGACTAAGGCAAAGAATCTCAAAAGAATGGCTGAGCAAATACAGGAAGGTGGTGGTGAGGTAATTCCTGATTGGGAATTTCTTGAATCATTAGCAGGAGTAGGCCACAAAACAGCAAGTGTGGTGATGGCTCAGGCTTTCGGGATTCCAGCTTTCCCGGTTGACACACATATCCATCGTTTGGCAGCACGTTGGGGTCTTTCGGATGGCCGTAACGTAGTCAAAACGGAACGTGATTTGAAAGCGGTCTTTCCTGAAGAAACTTGGAATCGTCGTCATCTACAAATTATCTACTTCGGGCGAGAGTATTGCCCTGCTCGTGGTCATGATTTGTTATCATGTTCTATTTGTGGATGGGCGGCTACTAAGAAGCGAATTCGTGACGAATCGCGCTAACTGCGAATGAATAAGACGCCGCCTAAAACAACTAAAATTGTCCCAATCCCCAACAAGGGCATCTGTAGTGAACTAACTAAATCTCTAGTTTCACGGCCATCTTGACACTGTCCGTCATCCCAACCTGTAATTTGACCAATTTGGCCAGTTGTCGAATCACAATTTTCTTCAAGTTCATTGTCGATGTAGTCAACAACCATACCTGCTCCAATCCAACCAATAATGAATAATGCTCCGATGACTAAAGATAGAGTCCCACCGAAGGTTCCTGCTTTGCCCATGAGGTGAACCATTCTCTGATTATTCTTGAATCCTCTTAGCACGAGGTTTCTTCATGCTTCACCGGGTCGAGTTGTTATGGTAGATGATTGGGTGACGTTAGAAGTAGGCGATAAGGCACCAGATTTTGATGCGCTTTTGACCGATGGTAGTCAGGTTAGTTTGAATGATATATTGTCTAATGATGAAAGAGTGGTACTATACTTCTATCCGAAAGACAACACACCGGGATGTACCACTCAGGCTTGTGATTTTCGTGACAATTATTCTATTCTTCAGAGTGCTGGTTATAGAGTATTAGGAGTTTCCAAAGATTCCTCCAAATCTCACCTGAATTTCACAGATAAGTATGAACTAAACTTCGATTTAATTGTCGATCAGGATATAGAACTACACCAAAAATATGGAGTTTGGCGCGAGAAAAATAATTATGGAAAAACATACATGGGAGTTTCTCGTTCAACCTTTGTGATAGATACAGACGGTTCATTGATTTGGGTAGGGTATAACATTAGGGCTAAAGGGCATGTTGAGAAACTAATGAGAGAACTTAGTATTGAGTGATTGTATGAATATCGAGGAACGTAGAGCTGTAGTCGCCCTTTACCTAAGGCGTTGTGTAACTTACTCGGACGCATCAATAGAGCGTAAGGTCGCTAGAGGTGATGACCCAAATGAGATTGCACGTTGGCAGGCTTATCGGGACTTTTCAGCATACTCTGCCAATGAGGTTGAATCAGGTACTCTCGATACTTGGTTGTCAGAAGGTGATTACAATCCTAAACCCTCCACCCCCTTCTCTTTGGAGTCTAGTTCTGTGTCACTATCATTAGATGAAATGCCACATAATGAACGTAGAGAATGGTTGGCAGGGCTATTGATGCCACGTCCAGTTGTATTGGTTAGTACGGTTTCTGCTGAGGGTGCCCCTAACCTAGCACCGATGTCTTCTGTGTCAGTAGTATCCAATTCCCCCCCACTTCTAGCGATGTCTCTTTCTGTAGATCTTAATGGTCGGCCGCGTGATACCTTAGTTAATCTTGAAGGTGTTGGAATTGGTGCTCAAGTAACGATTTTTATTCTTAATGCCGATAATGACTCTGCTCGTATAGTTGATGTCACTGCAGCCCCATTACTACATAGCAAATCAGAATGGGATGAAATCAAACATAACCCTCCAACATTCAGCCCGGCACTTGCGGCAATGCATTGTGAACTTGTTGAAATCAATCCATTACCCTTGGGCGCATCCAGTAAAATCGTTATTCTGAGGGTTAAAGAAGTTGAAATTCCTAATTCTATAGATTTACAATCCATCCCTTCGAAATTGTTCCAGATTGGATTTGACAGTTTAGGCCCTGGTCCAAATTCCAAAGATTGGCGTTATGGATTAAGCAATTATGAATCTACTTCATCTGATAATTGACTCCATTTAGCCATCCCTAGCAGATGTCTATCTGTGTCTACTCGCATTTTACTTCCCCCAATCATCAGAAGTGTATCAGATTCATTGAGAGCAAATACTGGCAATCCATTTTGTTCACCTAGATTCTGGAATCGTCGCCGACAAACATCCTGTTGGCTTGGCATGTGAGTTAGAGAGCTTAGGTCCGCAATAATCAGGTCACCTGATACCAGCCTATTCTCCATTCCATTGAGATTCATTCTATGAAGATCATCAGGCTTGATATAGTGAACGAATCTTTTAGCAGGAGGAGTCATCCTGTGTATTCTATCACTCCACTGAGGTTCACCTAAATCATGGAAAGAGTCATCTTTCTGTGGTCCGGGATCTGCAGACCTCTTCTGCCTAGGAGCAGGTGCCGCCCTAGAATTAGACGAATCAGGCAATCCTAGCAATCGGAATAGATTAACCACAAGGACCGGATTGTACTCATTGGCTTGAGTCCTTCCCTTGAATGAAGAGTAAGGCTGAGGTTTTCATTTAACTAATAATTTAGCCATCACTCTTCTTCGGATGAATCAGATTCATCACCTAAGAGGTCTCCAAGTGCCTCATCTAAGTCTTGTTTTGGTTCACTTGCTTTTTCGTATTGATGATCGAGTTCGGTCATCTGGATAGTTGGGGCCTCTTCCATCACCGGTTCTTCTTTCCTCTGAGGATCATTATCATCTGTAGTTTCATTGTTGATTACTTTATTTTCATCATTCCCAGTTTTTCTAACCTTTCTTTTTTCTTCATCATCACTGAATGGATCGTAGTCAACATCGTCGAAAGCATCATCCATAGAAATTCTGCTAACTCTAGCTCCGACAGGAGCTTCGACTAGGTCAGAAGGCTTGCGTAGCCTCATGACCAAAATACCACCTAAACTTGCAATAACGACGATTAATATCAGTATCATTTCTCCACCTCCGAGTAACTCGCCGAAACTGAACGGTTTCTCAACTACGCTAACTGTAAAGGTGAATGAATCGCTAGTATCTTCGTCTGAAGCAGTCATTTTCACTGTTCTTTTCCCTGGGGAATCAAAATGCCATTCAAACCAAATTCCTGTTGCATCCTCATCGTTGTCTTTGATTCCATCACCGTCACTATCTGATGATGTGTCAAGGTCCCAAACATAGAGCATATTTTCTAAATCAAATGTAGAGTCAGTAGTTAAATTAGCTGAAAGATATACAGCATCACCTTCAGTAGGATTAGCGTTGTCAATCATTGCATGTGCACTAGGTTTCACATTGTTTACTACTATCGGTATCTCAGCATATACCATTTCACCATCGTCGTCAGTAGTGTGGAATACAATCGAACTCGGAGCATTTTGTGCATCATTCCAAGATCCGACAAAAGTCAATCCCTCAAAGTCACAGTCATCGATTTCAGTTCCTTCTCCATCAGAATTTATTGTAGGATTAGTATCATAGCAATTTTGAAGACTTTCCAAATCACTAGATGTATCCCAAACAGAGGCAGTAATCTGAATTTCACCATCTTCAGCAACAGGGAGTGGAGGCGCTATTGGGTTAATCATTGGTACAACATTGAGAATCTCTATTGGTACAGTTAGGGTTTCAGTACTTTCTCCATCATCGTCTGTAACAACCAATGTTGCAAGATGTATTCCGCTAGTCGTGTATGTGTATGTGATTGTTGATTCGGCTCCAACACTCGACTGAGTTATTTCTGGATTCCCATTTTCATCAGCATCAGGAGTCCAAAGATGAGTCAATTGTTCAATATCGTTATCGGAATCTTCAGCCCAACCAATAATGCGGACTTCGTCTCCTTCCAATGCACTATACTTACCATAACTATTCGGAGTTAATTTGTTATTGCCGATCCATAATTGTACGCTTGGATTCGATGGAGCAATGTTAGTGACATCCACTGTGATTTCGACAGAGGTAGTTGCTCCATCATCATCCATTCCAATCACCTCGATTGTATATTCCCCCTCAGTACTTGGAGTAACAGTACATCTCGCACTGACTGAACTTCCTTCTTCACAGGCTGTCTGCCAAGCTACATCCACAGGTGAGAATGGATTGTTGCTATCTGCATCACTTCTTTCAGTCACTTCAAATGTGATTGAAGATTCTATAGGTATTGATTCTGATTCTGCCTCGACAGTAAGTTCCGGTGGTCTATTATTCACAATAATACTCGATTGAACGGTGGCAGAGTCACTTTCTTCATCGGTAACCGTTAGACTGATTTGATACTCGCCATCGTCATCCCAAGTGTACTCTAGGGTGCAGCTTTCTTCTTCAAATACCATCGTTGCGCCCGATACAGTCTCTATCTCGAAGGTGCAATCTAGAGTTCCCCCATCTAGATCAAAAGAATTTAATCCACTCATACTGACACTATTTAGGGTCAGGGTTTGCTCTTGAACATCAAGGACGGCGGAAGGGAGTCTTCCGATAAATAGAGTGAATGAACCGTAGTTGTTGCTTCTATTTCCATCGTTTGTTATTTCTTCATTTTCATCTACAACGAATGTAACGCTAGTATCGCCAATAGATTGCCAAGAAGGAACTACCCAATCAATTTCCACTCTTTCTATTCCTAAAGGTGGTAGTGATGAAACTGGCCTTGTTGAGGATGCACCGTCGGGGCCTGTGACTCTAATCTCGGTTGCAGGAGATGTAAGAACGCCCTTGTTTTGGACGGGGACACTAAACGTTAGTACGTCGTTAGGGATTGCAGTGAATCCAATTATTGAATTCAGACTTATCGTATTATTATCTCTAGTTCTTTCAACAGTTACACCTGCAGAATTAGCAATCAAATCTACTGGGTGAACACTTGAATCTGTTATTATTGTAGATGCTCCCAATTGATTCGCTGAAACAATTCTTGCGATAACTCCATGACTCCCCATTTCAGTTCCTCCTTCTGAGGAATCCGGTTTTTCTCCACTGTTGAAATTGAAAGTGATTTGTCCATTGGCATCGGTAGTTCCTGTTCTGATATCTTCTTCAATTTCAAATCTAAATTCAATTTCCTGATCTGTGACTGCATTACCAGAGTTGTCCGTGACTGTAATGGTGGCATCCATATCTACGTTAAGAGGAGAAAGTTGGAATTCAATATCTACATCGAGATTCTGGCTACGTGTAGATGCTTGATAATAATTCAATTCATGTACTGCAATGAAGCCAATACTCTCGGTAGTTTCACTCTTGATGTCATTACTGATTGCAGGGCAATACCATCTGTAACCTGTTTCATCCCCATTACTGTTGTATGTTGTGATGTTGTATGATTGACCACATCCACCGTAGCTTACTCCTGAATTACCACGTGCGACCACTTCCCAAGATGTGGTATTGGTGGTAGATGTGTCATCAGGAATATCTACATAATCACTTGTTCCAGAATATGTGGTTTCTTGTGAATAAGAGGTTTCCCACTCTTCTCCAACTGCAATAGGAAAATCATAATTCTCAAGCGATGGGCTGTACTCATTGGTGACTACCAGTTCAGCAACATGAATCGTGTATGTCCACCAAAATATCTGATAGTCAAAATCAATATCGATAGTAGCCTCTTGCTCTATTGAAGCAAGGTCGGAGGCTCTGATTATTTCAATAGTGTCAATTTCAATAATTAAGTCTCCAGTATACCCAGATAGGTCTACATTATTGGCTTGGTAATCTCCTTCTGATTCAACTTTGTAAACTAGGGTTGAAACATCTTCAACTTCCATGGTATAAATGTCCGTCACCCGTGAATCAAGAGTACCATCTAAAAATTCGACATTTGTCGAAACTCCACTCCCTGCGACGAAATCACGAACGTCTAGGTATCCATCGTAATTCCAACGATCACCAATTCTCCAATTAGGAACGTCAGCCAATTGTGAGGTTCGCTCCGAAGTCTCTCTCAATATCTCTTGATTTTCCTGCAATATCACAGGCTCATTAACATCAATCAAGGCCATTTGAGATGAAACAATCATCAAAATTGAAAGAATCAAACCCTTCATTCGCTGCGCAGACACAGGTGTCTGGACTCTTCCTTCCTTCATCAAACCCCCGCCTGCACTATGTGCAGACAGTGATTATCAATCAAAGTCGAAAAAACCATCAAAGTAGGTCGGCCAATTCATCTTGTATGAACTGAACTGCTTCCAAAATCTCAGACTTGTCACGGGCTCCAGTAATCACCATCTTTCCGGATCCGAAAATCAAACAGACAACTCGAGGGTAATCCAATCGATAAATCAATCCTGGGAACTGCTCTGGCTCGTACTCTACCTTATCGAATGGTAGGTGGAATGTTAGATTGTTAAGATTCAGGCGTCGTGGCATTGTAGCCAGCGGTTCACCTTCTCTGATTCCACGAATTCTTGGGTCCTCATCTTCGACTTCTTCGTCAGTAGCTGCTCTAATACCACCTTTTACATCGATGACCTTGGTGTGATTATCATCCATTCGTGCGGTTCCATCGTAATCTTCAGGGTAATGAAGAGCATAGGTAGCAACCATATTCTGAACTTCAATTTGCACATCTTCAAGTTCCCATGTTTCAATACCAGCGTTTCTCAAGTCTCCAATCATTCGCTCGATACCTGTGTGGATGTTATCCTTGTTCTTTCCACCAGTGCAAACAGCACGGCCGGAGCGGAACATTAGGATTGCAAGTTTTGGATCTACAACACGGTAGACGACACCAGGAAATTGTTCTGGTTCATACTCACAGTTCAGTTGGATGGCAATATCAGGCAGGTCTAGTTCCTCCGCCACTCGGGTGGAGGCTACTACGTTGACCACAGTAAGGCGTTCTTCGTCACTCTTCATGGGGTCGGCCAGTTATATACCCTATATAAAGGATTGTTGAAGTTAATGAGATGTTGAAAACTGTATTGAAGGGTTTCAATGAGCAATTTGTTATCAGATTAGGTGCACGCCTTCGGCTCCTAATCGGGATATCAAAGGTTGTCCGCCTGCGATTTCAATATCTTGTGCAACTCGTTGCGGTTCTCTAGTTAGGGCAACCATACAACCCCCACCTCCTGCTCCTGTAAGTTTTGCACCAAGTGAATGGGGCCTTGCCGCTTCAACCAAAGCATCTAGTTCTGGGCTACTTACCTCAAGATTTTGCAACCGTTCATGACAGGCATTCATGGCCATTCCTACAGCTTCTAAATTACCTGCAGATAATGCGGTCAAACCTGCCTGAGAAATATTGGCTATTGCATCCATATCTTCCATTTTCTCTGGTGATTTTGAAAGAAGTTCAGCAACATGGGCTACCATATTGCCAGTTGGTGATCCGACTCCAGTGAATCCTAATACAAGAGATACATCTAGATTCTTAGGTAACTCAACCTTACAAATTGACCATTGACGCTTCCCCTCTGGAGTTTCCAGTTGGGCATCGAAGACATGTGTTGTTCCTTCAATAGCCTCTCCTGAGACTACAACACAACCACCTAAAGCACTGGTTGCAGTATCTGTTGGGCTGGCTCGGCCAGATTGAGCTTTAGCCTCTGCCGAATGGCCGATTCTTGCTAAATCAACAGGATTTAATTCGATTTCAGGGTTTACAAATGCCTGAATTGCTGCACCCATTGCATTGGACAATGCTGCAGAAGAACCTAACCCAGCTGCTGAGAATAGACTACTTGAGATACCCATTTTCAATGGCGGGCCGTCGTAGGAAAAAATATCCTCTAGGATATGAGAGATATGAGGGTGGCGGGACGAATTGAAAGGCATACCTTCGATTGTCCACTTGTTTGATTCTTCTAGACTAACCTCTACACCAGAATCAATGGCCACTGCTACTGCAGGATGGCCATACACCACTGCATGTTCTCCGAAGAGGATGCATTTTCCGGGAGCGAAGGCTCTGACCATGGCTCGGGGTGGAGTGAGAAGGACATGAGCCTTGGGGATGAAGCGGTTGTTTCAAGATGCAGTAGTCCTTGCATAGCATATTACGGCCTGTGGGCCATTGGTGATACTACATGGAGCATCCTTTACTACAGACCTATGGTCCTCTTGATGGGTGGATGATTCTACTCATTATCGGAGGCATCTCTGTAGGATTCTTCCTTTATCAGGTTCAATTAGCAACAAGACTTGTTTTACGAGGTTCTTCAGACGACCGCTTCGATTCTTGGGGCCAGAGAATTTCTGAAGTCTTGACGGGATGGCTTGGTCAGAAGAAAGTACTCAGAGACCGAATTGCAGGTGGTATGCATGTTCTCATGTTCTGGGGGTTCCTAATGCTTTCAACGGATATGCTCGATCTTGCGACTGCGAATTATTTTTCTGACAATATCCTACCTGAATTGCTTAATGGACCTTGGAATGGTATTGTGGAACTAGGATATTTGGTTGCTCTAATTGGATGTGTTGCGGCACTAACTCGTCGCCTTATTTTTACTCCGGAGAAGCTCAAGGGTAAATCACAGCTTGAGGGAAATTTCATTCTTTTTCTTATAATGACAATCACAACTACATCGTTCATTGTTGAGTCTGCCGAATCTCCTTCTGCAATTTGGGAACCAATAGGTAATTGGTTTGCGGGACAAGATATTGGTGAGAATGTAGTTGTAGGGGCCTACTGGGCACACATGGTCTCAATATGCAGTTTCTTCGTTCTTATTCCGGTCTCAAAGCATATGCATTTAGTAATGGCATTTCCAAATGTCTTCTTCTTTGATACTGAACCTATGGCTAAGATGCGACCACTTGCAGTCAATGATAGTGGCCAAGCGGTTCCATTGGAGGACTTGGACATAGAGTCATTCGGCGTCAGTACTTTTGATCAATATACTTGGAGGCAACTAATCGATGGTTGGGCTTGTACTACCTGTGCTCGATGTCAAGATGTGTGTCCTGCCTATGAATCTGGCAAGGCACTGAATCCTATGCAAATTGTGCACGACGTCCGAAACTATGCCAATGACCATGCTCCTATTTTGTTGAAGGGTGAGCAGCCTGAAGAGACAATTCTAGAGAGGATTGGTTCCGAAGCGGTTTGGGCTTGCACAACCTGTCATGCTTGTGTTGATGCTTGCCCATTGTATATCGAGCATGTTCCTAAGTTGACTGATTTACGCCGTAATGCAATGATGGAAACAATGGAGTATCCTGACGAGTTGAATGTCGCAATGGGCAATTTGGAATCCGCTTCAAATCCTTACGGTTTTGGAATGCACGAGAGGGCAGATTGGGCAGAGGGGCTGGACATCAAGATTGGCGAGCCCGCCGAATATATCTACTTCGTAGGATGTGCTGCTAGTTTCGATGAACGTAATCAGAAGGTTGCACGCGCAACAATCGGGCTTCTCAAGGAAGCTGGCTTAGATGTTGGAATTCTAGGTATGCAAGAGGGTTGCTCAGGTGACCCTGCTCGTCGCGCAGGAAACGAATATCTCTTCCAGATGCTTGCTGAAACCAACATGATGACTTTCCAAGAACTTGGTGTGAAACGAATTATTGCTTCTTGTCCTCACTGTTTCCATACTCTTGGAAAGGAATATGCAGATTATGGTGGGGATGAATTAGAAGTTTTGCATCACTCGGAGATACTAGCTAAACTCCAAGAAGAAGGAAAGTTACCTGATGTATCTAAAGAAGAATCAATTACCTTCCATGATCCATGTTACCTTGGTAGAATTGGAGGAATTATAGACGAACCCCGTGATATCATAGGAGGGGTTGATGTTGAAATCGAAAGACACGGTACAGATTCTTTCTGCTGTGGCGCGGGTGGGGCTCAGATGTGGATGGAAGAAGATGCAGACAAGCGCGTCAACCAGATTCGCGCTAAGGAAATTGCAGCAACCGGCTGTGATACCGTGGCAGTAGGGTGCCCATTCTGTTCAATAATGGTTAAGGACGGCCTAGATTCAGTTGGGGCTGAAATGGATGTCATGGATGTTGCCGAGATACTTTGGGAACAGATTGTTGCTAAAGATGCTGAAATTCACAAAAAACACCGTGATAAACCTCGTAAAGCCCGTTTCTGGAATCCAAGAAAAGGCGAATTTAATTAAATTAGGATGTGATGAATAATGAGTGAATTGAGAAAAGCAATACGACCTTTGGCTGGAACTATACTAGCATTGACCTTATTTCAGGGCATTGCAGGTTGGAGGTTACTCAATTTTGAGACCGATATTGGGCATGAACACACGGCATATCTGTTGACCGTTTTGGCAATTGCATTACCTGTAGTTGTAATCAAATCAGGGATTGACGATAAGTCAGTCAGGGGGAACTCATTTGCAGTAGCGGGAATTGTAGTAATTCAGTTATTAGTAGGGTTATACCTGATGGATGGTGATTGGAGTTATGGATGGATTCACATTCCTCTAGCAATGATGCTTACTGCACATTCCTTTGCAGTTCTGATTTCAATGCGTCACGCGCAGTAGTGATTTGATGAAGCCATTGATTGGAGTCACAACCTCGGTAAAAATCCGAGATTATGAAACTCCAAATCAGGCAGTTGTAATGTTACCCACAACTTATCCTAATGCGATAAAGAACGCAGGAGGAATTCCTATTTTACTAACGGAGGGTGAAGAGGTCGAACAACTTCTCTCAAGAATAGATGGTCTGATTATTGCAGGTGGTAGAGATATTGACCCAGCATTATATGGAGAGGCCGCTCACCATAACACAACTGATTTACGACCTGAACAGGATGCTTGGGAGATCACCCTCATGCGTGCAGCAATAGAGCGAGATATGCCTATGCTCTGTGTTTGTCGGGGTCATCAATTGCTTAGTGTGGAGAGAGGGGGTCATCTCTATCAGCACCTTCCAGAAACTCCTGGATTTGAAGAACATGGCTCAACAGGAGGAGAGTGGTCTGATCATATAGTGAAAATTGATTCTGATTCTAAACTGGGTGCAATACTAGGAACACAAACTAGAGGGAATTCAGGACATCATCAAGGAGTTGCTGATGCGGGAGATCTTACTGTGGTTGGTCGAACTGAAGATGGACTAATTGAAGCAGTAGAAATGCCAGATAAGAAATTTGTAATCTCAACACAATGGCATCCTGAAATGATTGAGCAAGCAGCTATTTTCGACGCTTTAATTGAAGCCGCTAGAGACCTCTAAGGCCATTTAGTTGATTTATCTTAACCGCTCTCGATAGAGTATGAGTGTAGCCACCCATGCGCCAGTCATTGGCATCACATCTTGCAAACGTCCCTCTACTTTTGGTTCTTGGAATATCGATGCTGTTATTCTTCCTGCAACATACACTAATGCGGTAAAGGAAGCAGGTGGTGAACCATTGCTTCTACCTCCTGGTTGTAGTGCCTCCATTCTTGGTAATATTGACGGCCTTGTTGTCGCAGGTGGCCCTGATTTGCAATCTACTCTATACGGACAGGAGCCAGGGGAATACACTGTGGAAACTTATCCTGAGCAGGATGAATCCGAGGCTGCACTGATTCAAGGGGCAATAGAACACGACATTCCATTGTTGGGTATCTGTCGTGGAATGCAGATGATGTGTGTATTACATGGAGGTTCTATGCACCAACATCTACCAATGACTCCTGGGTTTGAGGAACATGGTGGTTGGGACGGTGTCGCTACTGAGCATGGAGTCGATATTATCGAAGGAACCATTCTTCAATCTATTATGGGCTCTCATGTAATTGCCAATTCAACCCACCATCAAGGTGTAAGTGACCCGGGTTCTCTTCGAATTAACGCTCATTCTAGTCATGATAGTTTGATTGAAGGTGTTGAGCGAAATGACCTTAGATTCTGCGTCGGAGTTCAGTGGCATCCCGAAAGGATAGGGCATCTAGGATTGTACCGCGCGCTCGTTGAAGCGGCGCGGGGTTCATGACCCAATGGCTTATCCAACACTCTGAGACTATGACGTTGAGGGTATACGACACCCGCTCTCGCAGTAAGCGAGAGCTTGAAACCCTAGAGGATGGAAAGGTCGGACTCTATGCTTGTGGAATCACTCCATATTCGCCTAGTCACATCGGTCATGGGCGACAAGCCATTGCTTTCGACATCATTGTTAGATGGCTGCGTTATATCGGATATGAAGTGAATTTTATTACCAATTTTACAGATGTTGATGACAAGATTATTTCTGTAGCAAATGAAGAAGGAGTGGACTTCTTGGAAGTTGCAAATAGGAATATTGCAGATTATTTTGAAGTAATGGATGCACTAAATGTCCTTAGAGCCGATCATTATCCAAGAGTAACTGAAACGATTCCTGAAATTATCGATATGATTTCAATTCTCATTCAGAAGGGTCATGCCTACGTTGGAGGTGATGGGGTTTACTTTGAGATTGACACATCTCCTGATAAGTATGGTCAATTGACTGGTCAATCTTTGGATATGGTGCGAGCTGGTGCAGGAGGTAGGGTCGCAGATACCGGCTCTGGCAAGCGTGACCATCGTGATTTCGCATTATGGAAGTCAGCCAAACCAAATGAGCCATCATGGCCAAGCCCTTGGGGCGAAGGAAGACCGGGTTGGCATATCGAGTGTTCTGCTATGTCTCTCAAGTTACTAGGTGAAAGATTCGATATTCATGGAGGTGGTACTGATTTGTTATTCCCTCATCATGAGGCTGAAATATTCCAATCAGAGTGTTGTTTGGGACATGATCCAGTCGTACAATATTGGATTCACAATGGTATGATTAATGTCGATGGAGAAAAGATGAGTAAGTCTCTAGGTAATTTCTGGACAATTAAGGATGCATTAGAGCAAGTTAATCCATTAGTGTTGAGGTACACTATGATTAATGCTCCATATCGTCAACCAATTGATTTCAATCAAAAAATGCTCGACGAATCAAGTGTTCATCACAAGAGAATGGTTTCCGTATACGGTGAGTCTTTGAGCAGTTTTGGCACTACTGATTGGGGAGACGTGGAGATTCTTGAGAGTGCTTCAAAACGCTTCGCTACTGCTATGAATGATGATTTCAATACTAGAAATGCGGTTGTTGAGGTTCAATCAGTGGTTAATTCACTTCGCAGTTTGCTTGACAACGGTGCTGATGCTGATATCTTAGCGGCAGGTGCTGGTTGGTTGAGTGAGTTTGCTGGAGAAATACTAGGATTGCTTCCAACTGATGAATCCATTCAAAAAATGATGGCTGAAGAAGAGTCAGCACGAAGCGAACTCGAATCAATTGTTGAGCCTCTATTGAAGGAGCGAGCAGAAGCTCGTGCTTCCAAAGACTGGCCTCGTGCTGATGAGATACGCGACAAATTGAATGAACTAGGCGTTGTTGTTGAAGATAGCCCGGATGGTCCAGTTTGGAGATTACAATAGCCTTCTTAGAATTAGGCAAATCCCCAAACAGAAAACAGCATCATTGCACCTATTACTACGATGCCTGCTGGGAAAAAGTAGTCAATATCGCTCCTAGCATTTGACATCGCACCAAGTTCAGAGCCCCGCTCAAGGTAAGAACGGAATCCTGGTGCATCATTGCCAATTACCTCGACAGCACCCGACTTCCTTGCTCTGTCTTTGTAGGGTTTAATTCCCTCATCTCTCAACTCTTCCTCTTCACGAGGTTGAACTTCACCAGTAACGTAAATCGGATCTCCTATTTTCAATCCATAAAGAGTCCAACGATGTCTTCGGACATCTCCACTTGTGAATAGATTGGTCAATAATCCTCGAATTCTCAAATCATGTGCACATTCCCATCGGACGAGATGTTGACCGAGTTCAGTACGTTTCCATTTCCATGTTCGTGGTCTGACTACAATCCCCCCTGTACCATCATGTAAGATGAAATCCCTGGAGCCATGTTTTTGTCTAACTTGTTCCCAAGCACATCTTTCTTCCGTTCCGTCCTTTGTTTGCACTCGTCTACATACATAAATTTCGTAGGTCCACTGCCAATGGTACAAATCATCAACTGTTTTGGATGGGTCATCATCGACTTCTACAGTCATAGGATCCTTCAGATGTTTCCTAACTTGTCCGACGAGTTCTGCGTTCCCAATTGCAACTGATCTAACTAATGATGTAGTTTGGTCTTGAATTGTTTTGACTCTCTTCCATCTAATTATAGCGGCTCCCATCCAAATTAATGAGATTAAGATGGTGCCATATGTTACAAGAGGATGCGCAGAGAATTGATTTTCCATCTCGGGCGACTCTGCCCATGCTGGCATCGAAATTCCATAGTCACTGCGATCTCCACAGACGCCAATTGGACGGCCATCATCATCCTCTCCTCCTGCAAATGCCAAACGTACAATTTCACCGTTGTCGCATTCCCATCCAGCTGTAGTGTATACTGCCACAGCATAACAACTGAAAATCAGTAATGTAGCCATGACTATAGAGGCTATTCCTGCCATTGAGATTGTGGCAGGAACTGGTGTTCCAATTTTGGTTGGATGCTCTTTCAGAACTCCTTCTTCATCTCGCATGTAGGGGTTTTCTCGATACCAATGAGTTTCCCCTGGTGCTTCGAAAACCCATCCTCTATCGTCCACGCTCGGAATGTGGACTGTGGCTGAGTTCCAGAAGTTCTGTAATTCGACACCTCCTTTTTCTGCACGAATTAGACAATCTCTTGGTGGATTTTTTTCTCTTATTTTCTGCATTTGAAGGCTGATTTCACTACCTGCAGCGCCTACAACAACTGCACCGGATAATAATCCAGCAACGGAAATCGCTGCGAAAAACCACCAGTCGTGAGTTCCTATTGAGTCAAATGAAGAGATTGCACCTATGAAACAAATTAACATCAGCCCTATACAAATAAAATACAAAACTCGCAATAATCCTGACCCTAAGGTTTCCCAAATTCCGCCTTTTCGCATAACTGGTGTTCCTAAATCGAACATCCCAGCGTGCAACTCAAGTTGCTCTTCCACAATCGACACACTGTGCCTAATCCCATGAAGTTTGAGGCGGCACCTCATTCTTCATTGTCATCTTCATTTCGTAGATTGTTGTTTATCATTACAATTGAAGCAACTAGTAAACCAACCAAGGATATTGCAGCAACCCAAAACAGTGGGCCTTCAGTCCATGATTTCGGTTCTTCTGGCTCAGGCTCTGGTTCAGGGTTGGTGTTATCATCTTCTACATCTAGGTAGGACCAGGCGTCTCTACAAGTGACTTGACTGGGGAAGGTCCCTGAATCGTCGCACAATTTTCCAGGTACTGCAACTGCATCTTCAACTTCAAGTTGGCAGAACCAACCATCGAGATTCATGCATTCGTCAGTTGGCTGCATTACAACAAGAATAGCCCCACACAACAATTCTTTGTCATCAGGTGTAGTCTGACCATTATCCGAAGTACAAGCTTCTAGATGGATTCCTTCAGCTATTGTAGTTGGGTGGGCTAGAGTGGCTCCTCTTGGTCCGTATGTGTCCCATAGAACCGGTAATTCAGGTTCAGGAACGGGATTCGTTCCTCCATTTCCATTACCGTTGTTATTACCATTCGTTATGTTAGTCTCTATCGGATCAGCCCCCCCAACAGTACCGCCAACTCTATGCCCATTTTCATCTAGTTCAATGTCGTAGTAGTCCGACCAGAGGTCTATTGTGCGTCCATTTTGGAAGCTTTGTGAACGGTTTAATACATCGAAGTAGCGATCATCTCCGAGTGTGAACAAGTATTCGATTGGAACACTCTTACCCTGATTACATTCTTGCAGTGCAGTGAACATCTCAGCAAAGGTCTGCTGTGCCTCAGGGACTCCATCATATGTGATATCTGTAGCCTTGGTAAATCCAACGCCTTCAATAATCTCAATCTCATCATCCATTGCCTGCATAATATCTACGTCACCGTAGACTGCTAGACCTCCAACTACAACTAATCTCACATCAGGATCAACTGCATCAATGACATTTCGATATGGATCTGCATTGAAGGTGTCTAGAACTACAAAATCTGCAGCGAGACCTGCTTGAATGCGACCAGTATGGTCAGACCATCCTATGGCATCAACAACATTGGTTGAGATAGTTTGTACCAGTTCAAAGTCCGTGAAAATGTCACCTAGAACATTTTCATCCCACCAATCAGCCGTCTTCAATTCATGCATCGAACTTTTGGAACCAGATGGTGCCCAATCTGGACCAATCATGATATTGACACCTTCAGCCTTAGCAGTTGCAACATCTGTTGTATCTCCATACAATAGGAGGTTAGAAGTAGGCGACCAAGCCAAACTACCCCCTACATCACCTAAAGCTGAGAATTCGGTCTGAGTCAGTCCAGTTCCATGAATAACAACAATTTCTTCTACAAGTAAATCATTTTGAACAAGCACATCGAACTCCGCTCGACTCGACTCATCGATGCCTTCTGCAAGATGTAGGAACCAAGCATCTAGAGTGCCTTCCGCACTTCCCTCCTTGATGTGATTTCCTTCGTAATCGGATTCTAATTCAGTCACCTTAGTCCAGATGTAATCCTTGCCGAAATTGTATAGTTCTATATTCCGAGCAAGCATAGTCTCGAATGTATCTGTGTTTGAGTTCGAACTACCTTGTATTGCAGTATTCCCACCAGCAATAGCCCTTAGTTCTGCAAATCTCATTGCGGATGAATCATAGAGGGAGCAGCCAATGTCCTTAGCATCGCTATATCCGGAGTAGGATTGCCATTGGTAGCGATTATCCCATCCGTCAGTTCCATGATCCCATAGAGGGATGAGATTGTATTTTGCATGGTTGTGTGCATCGATAAACCCTGGATATATTGTTCCACTAGTTGCGATAATGGGAACTCCCTCAGCACCCTCAGGGGTTCCTTCGGAAGCACTCCAAACCGCTTCAATCACTCCATTGCGTACTAGGATTCGGCCATCATCAATTACAGAATCGATAGATTCCATAGTTACAACTCGTCCTTCAAGGATATATTCTCCATTGTGTATGTGATCTTGAGGTGGGTAACAATTACCCATTAGGTGGTTCACTCCGCCCCATTCTTGATCATTAGGTCCTCCTGGTGTAGGGCTGCCATCTGAGAGCTTAGCCCAGTTACCATCAGCACCATATCCATACGGAATTCCATAGTCCGAATCTTCTTCACCATAACTAACTGAATCTACTAGGTTTCCACTTGTATCACTAATCGAAACTGTATCTCCATCAAAGTAGTCAAACTCAATATTTGTTTGAGCTCGATAGAACACTACGTAGGCCCCAGCCTCAATGGTAGTTCCCCACGCAACACTACACGCAGGAGATCCTCCTCCCGCAATGTCATCTATCCACCAACCACCTATGTCGACCGCGGTCCCAGTGGGGTTGTAAATCTCAACAAATTGATTTGAATATCGACTAATTTCTCCATCTCCGTTCCAATCAATGCCTCCATATGTCTCAGTATTAGGTGAAACGTAGATTTCATTGATGATTATCGAATCACCTGAACCCTGTGCTGAAGTTGTTGTCATTGGTGCAATAGCCATCAAGAGCATGAGGAGTACGAGACCCAATCCGCGGCGCATGATACAATGACGCTTCACCATAGACCTTGAATGCGACTATTATTCGCTCTGTATCTTGACTACAGAACTTTTGATGAAAGGGGCGAAATACTGACCAACCGCGCGTTAGTCCAGATGCATATGCAGCGTAGCCTTCGAGTTACCAGCGCGGCCCTCATGGTAATCACTATGACTTTCGCTGGATGTTTAGGAGGTGGCTCGGAGGGGAATAGCGGTTCAGACATTCCCGATTGGGCGAAAGGAATGGAATATGTCGACCTCCCCTCTAGCCATTCTGATTCTTGTTTTAGCACTCCTTGTGTGAGACCTTTCGATGTTGGAGACCCTAATTCGAACACGACTTGGGGCAATTCCAGTTGGGTTGTTTTTGGTAATGAGGAAGGTGGAAATTGCTGTGAGCATTATCTTGCTGCAACCAAGGAGGGATGGATACTCAATTTTGGAGGTGAATATCCTACTTGGTCAGAGGATAGAGGTCATACTTGGCAAGAATATCGTCCCTCCATACTGAGCCAAATTGGTTGTCTAGAACCAAAACCTACAGTTCCAGGACAAGAAGGTCTTGGTGAAGGAAGCATTGTCCAAGCAACAAATGGCGACTTGATTTCTATGGGTTGGTTCCCTTATCCTAGTTCAAGTGGTGCTGATCAATTCTACGCATTTTTCTATGATGCAGAAGATCAAGAGTGGAGTTGGTGTTTCAATCGAACTCCTGAACCATTCTATGACCGTTCATGGCAGGTTGAGGTTGTTGGGCCAATAAATGGTGGGATTTATGGCAACGGACCCTGGGCCAGCCTCGTCATTTCGAACTTCTGGCATCAGTCCTCTAACTTAGGTGGGCAGATTTCGACCGACGGTCTCAATTACGAATACTTTGACTTCCCTGACAGAGATGCAAATCTTGACTCAATTGAGGTCGATCTCAACCCAGAGTCACTTGGTGTTGAATGGGATTTCACTAAGCCACACAAGGAAATGCGTTCATTCCCGGTACCTTCCGGTGGCCTATATTTTCCAAATTATTTCGTTGATGGCACCGATGCTTATGTGGACACGTCTTTGAATTGGTGGGCTGCAACTACCTTGAACGGCTCATCATTACCAACCGAATACTGTTCCTTTGACTCATCTACTGCATTACATTGTTTTGAATCCATGTCTAGTGGGGTTGGATTACACCATTACATATCGTGGGATGGTGGTGAGTCTTGGGATACTAAGGATTACAATTTGAATGGAACTGCAAGCGAATTAGAAGAATGGGAATGGCACTCTAGTGGTGTTCACGATCTTCTTGTGGTGAACATACGGTATCAATCTTCAGAGGGTCCAGATGTAGACTTAGCTTACCATGTCAGAGGCTTCTCAGAATCTCTTGAACCAGACATCAAGGTTTACCTTGGTTTAGGTGATCTTGATTCAACATCGGGTGCTGGAAATGATATCCGCTTTGACTTCGCTAGTATGGGTATTCTACCAGATGGTGGTGCCTTCATCGCTTATCATGATTCATCTGATCCAGACCCCCTATTTGGGGTCGAATTGATGTTGCCGACTGAATACGGCACACATATTACAGCCATGTGAGGGGTGCCGATGGAGAATGTATTAGATTTCGAATATAATGTTAAGAAGGATTGGCGTGAGAAAGTTCACGAGGTTATTTTCGAGGCGGATACGACGTCTGGAAAGATATTCGATGTCGGACTTCTAATCTCAATTCTTGCATCTGTGGTAGTTGTATCTCTGGAGAGTGTTGCTTCAATCGATGCCGAATATCATAGTGAATTGGTAATAGCTGAATGGTTTTTCACTATTTTATTCTCTATTGAGTATGTACTAAGAATAGTTTCAGTCAAAAAACCAACTGCCTACATGACCTCTTTATTCGGAATAGTGGATCTATTAGCGATTGCACCTACATATCTGAGTTTATTCATCCCAGGAGCACACAACCTTCTGGTGATTAGAGCACTACGTCTTCTACGTGTTTTCCGCGTTTTCAAGTTAGGGCGTTATCTCGGTGAAGCAGCAGTTCTAAAGAAGGCAATTTCACAGTCGAAATCAAGAATTATTGTTTTCTTGTCAACCGTATTTGTATTGTGCATACTTTCCGGCGCTGCCATGTATATGCTCGAAGGGCCTGAAAATGGATTTACATCTATCCCTCAGTCTGTTTATTGGGCAATTGTGACACTGACTAGTACTGGTTATGGAGATACAGTTCCACTCACAGCATTAGGTAAATCGGTTGCAGTTTTCATAATGATAATGGGTTACTCATTGATTATCGTACCAACTGGAATTCTAACGAATGAAATTGTCAAAACTGGACCTGTAAGTACGCAGGCATGCCCTTCTTGCTCACGTGAAGGTCATGATATTGATGCTAATAATTGTAAATTCTGTGGTTCAAAACTCTGACTAATCACTCAAGATACTGAGAAATGAATCTCGACATCATCAACAGTAAATGAATCGACTCCTTTTGGAGGTGATTCGTGACTTAATTCAGCAGTACTTGCACGAGTTTCATTAATCAGATGCGACCAATCATTTTGTGAAATTTCAGGAGCATCATTTGCCATCCACACTGTTAATCCAATATTTGCTTCCATATCCAAATCAAGCTCCTTACGTTTGGCTTGTACGCGACGAATAATATCTCTTGATAGACCTTTAGACATCAATTCATCATCAAGGCTCATATCTAGTACTAGAGATACATCTCCTACATCGTCATCAGAAATTGTAGAAGCAGCAAAGCCATCTTTCTCCACATATCGAATTTCGATATCTTCCATTGTGATATCGTATCCTTCAAGAATACAAATACCAGCATCAATCTCTAGAAGTATATTGTCCGGATCTGCTTGTGCTAGAAGAGCCAAAACTGCAGGCAAGTCCTGTCTACACTTACTACCTAATGCCTTACGATTTGGCTCGATTACCATGCGTTGGAAGCGCTCAAGGTTTTCTTCGGCAGTCAATTCTTCAACATTCAATTCATCAGCAAGAATATCATGGAATCTCGAAATATCAGGTCCACCCACAATCCAACCTGAACGGCACGGCAAACGCTGTCTGCGATTTGCCTCAACGCGGACTCGCCTTCCTGTTTCGGCAAGCGTTCTAACTAGAGCCATCTCTTGCTCAAGAGCCCAGTTTTGAGGAGGTAATGTTGATTCAACAAGTTTGGAACCAACTGGCCAGTCTGCAAGATGTGCAGATATTCCTGTTAAGTCTCGGTGTATTTGGTCAGGCATAAATGGAGCCACTGGAGCCATTAATCTGCACACGGTTAGCAGAACTTCATGCAAGGTGTGTTGGCAAGCACGCTTGTCAGTGGAGTCCGCTTCATTCCATAATCGTCTACGGCTACGTCGAACATACCAGTTTGACAAATCATTAACCACAAACGATTCAAGATCACGGCCCGCCTTATGGAAATCCCATGCAACAAATTGGTCGTGGTAATCTTGTGCTACTGAATGTAATCTTGAGAGAATCCATTGATCTAGGGGGCTGCGCTCAGTGACCGGAACATATCCACTTTCATCATCTGGGTCAAAGCCATCCAGTGCTGCGTATTCTGAGTGGAAGCGGTGAACATTCCATAGAGTGAGGAACATCTTTGCGTAGGATTCTCTAACTCCATTAGAGTCAAAGTTAGTTGGTGACCAAGGTGCACTTTGTGTCATCATATACCATCGGATTGAATCGGAACCTTCCTTGTTGAAATGATCCCATGGATTGACTACATTTCCCCGCGACTTCGACATTTTCTTCCCATCCTTGTCTAGAATATGACCTAGGGACAGACATCTTCGATAACTAATGCTGTCGAAAACTGTAGTTGAGACTGCCAATAAGGAGTAGAACCAGCCACGAGTTTGGTCTACTGCTTCACAGATGTAGTCAACAGGGAAACTCCCCTCAAACTTGTCAGTGTTTTCAAACGGGTAATGCCATTGTGCAAATGACGCACAGCCCGAGTCGAACCAACAGTCCATCACATATGGTTCGCGTACCATCTCACCTGAGCAGCCACTTGATGGGCAATTCAGTTTGACATCATCAACGTAGGGGCGATGTAGTTCAGGAGGCATTTGAGAGTCCGCGGTCTTCATTTCTTCCATCTCTGCGATACTGCCTATACAGTGCTCAGTCTCGCAGTCTGGACAAATCCATACTGGAATTGGTGTACCCCAGTAACGTTCTCGACTAATGGCCCAATCTTTGATGTTAGAGAGCCATTCTCCCATTCTCTTTTCTCCTGTCCAAGATGGAGCCCACTCAACTTCAGAGTTATACTGTGTAATTTGCTCTTTTACAGCGGTCATCTTAACGAACCAACTATCCATTGCGTAGTAAAGAAGTGGATGATCAGTTCGCCAACAATGCGGGTAATCGTGTGTGTAAATATGTTCACGGTAAAGTTTGTTCTCATCAGTTAGTAAATCGATAATATCCTCATCACAATCTTTGACGTATCGGGCATCTAATTGACTATGAGTTCCTTTGACAAAGCGCCCATCCATACCAACGGTATGCTGAGCTGGAAATCCTTCTTTCATTCCTAGATTGTAGTCATCCTCTCCGTACATGACGGCAGTATGGACAACTCCTGTTCCGTCACTGGTAGTGACAAAATCTGCTCCAACAATTGTCCAAGCAGAGGGGTGGTTAGTCCCGTCGATTGCATCTGGGAATAATGGGACATAGGATTTTCCAACTAAATCAGAACCTAGAATTTCTTCAATAATATCTGCCTGATGACGTAATACTGCCCCCATCAAATCCTTTGCTAGAATGACTTCCTCTCCAACAACTGCGCCACCTCTTCCTTCCCACGAATCAGAGGGCGGTGCCGTAATCCTAACTCGAACATATGTGACATCAGGCCCTACTGCAAGCCCTACATTACCCGGTAGTGTCCAAGGGGTTGTCGTCCAAGCAAGGACTGATGCGTTTTCATCAGCCAGTTTGAACTTCACGAAAACGGCAGGCTCTGCAACTTCTTTGTAACCTAGAGCCACTTCATGACTAGAGTAACTAGTTCCGGTTTGTGGGCAGTAAGGCAATACTTTGTGACCTCTGAAGAGAAGTCCTTTGTCGAACATTTGCTTGAGTGACCACCATGCTGATTCGATATATTCGTCATGTAAGGTGACATATGGGTCATCTAGATCAACCCAGAACCCCATGCGTTCGGTCATTTCGCGCCAAGCGGCCTCGTATGTCCAGACACTTTCCTTACACTTCTGGTTGAAGGCTTCCATTCCGAACGCTTCAATAGCCTCATTACTCATCAAATCGAGCTGTTTTTGCACTTCAATTTCAACAGGAAGCCCGTGAGTATCCCAACCAGCCTTTCTCTCAACAATGTGACCTTCCATTGTCTTCCATCTGCAGACCATGTCTTTGAATAGACGTGAAATTACATGGTGGATTCCGGGTTTTCCGTTCGCAGTAGGAGGCCCTTCAAGGAAGGTGAATGGCGCTGCACCGTCACGGCGTGCCTCAATGCTCTGAGTGAATGTTTTCTCATCGCTCCAGATTTGCATTAGGCTGGTTTCTAGGGAGACCGGGTCTAAGTCTCCAGCGGGTTTAGGCGCGGCCATCGAGTCTTCGACCTGTGTTTCCTTCTTGAACGTGAGGGAGTCGCCCAAAGGGCGATTAGTATTGTTTGCAAGGTTTCAAAGAGTATCGGCCCCGCATTAGACCTGATGGCAGAGTCGATTCAGTTGGATGTGGGGGGGATGACCTGTGATGGTTGTGCTAGTAGAGTCCGCGATGCCATTGAGGGCGTATCGGGTGTAGATTCAGCAGTGGTCTCTCATGAACAGGGTACTGCGGTTGTAATTCATACAGGAATTTCTCGTGATTTACTAACTGGTGCGGTCAGAGCAATAGGTTACACGGTTGATGGTCAAGGAGAGGATTTTCATTGGAGTGATGGTTCTGTTTGGAAGCAATCAGCAAACAATACCAAATGGTGTCTAATAGGTTGTTCAATAGGTGAATTTGGAACATTGGCATATTATTCATATTCAGGCCTCACCGATGATATTTCTTTGTATTCAAATTCTTGGTATTTCTTTGCTATCCTGCCTTTGATTAATGGATTGGCAACTAGTGTAATGCTAGAGACATTTCTTCTTATACGAGGCCAAATGGACTTCCGTAATGCTCTTTCAACTGCATTTGGGATGTCTTTTATATCGATGCTAATGATGGAAATTGCAATGGAAATAACAGATTTACTGTTTACTCAGGGTGAACTCGGAATGAATCCGATTGCAATTCCGTTTATGCTAATAGTTGGTTTCTTAACACCATGGCCTTACAACTACTGGAGATTAAAGAAATACGGTATGGCGTGCCACTGAAAGGAGGAATTATTGAATGCAAGACTTAATCGATCTCAGTGACGAAATTACTGATTGGATTCGTGACTATGCCCAGAATGCAGGTATATCGACTCTTGTTGTTGGAGTCTCAGGAGGTATCGATTCCGCAGTCACCTCGACACTGTGTGCAAGGTCTGGGCTACGAACTATAGCACTCAATATGCCAATCCATCAGGCTCCAGATCAATATGAATTATCAAATCGACAGATAGATTGGCTGAAGTCTAGATGGGAAAATGTGGAGAGCCAACAAATCGATCTCACTGGTACATTTGATTCTCTGATGAAGGAATTGGATGATGGCATTACCACAATGGCTGCTGCTAATTCTAGAGCTAGGCTCAGAATGACCACACTCTATGCTATTGCATCTTCTAGCAATGGGATAGTCGTTGGAACGGGCAACAAAGTGGAGGATTTCGGAGTCGGCTTTTTCACGAAATACGGCGATGGGGGTGTGGATATTTCTCCTATAGCCGACCTTTACAAAACCGAGGTATATGCTATCGCTGAGGCTTTGGGAATAATTCAGGAAATTCGAGATGCGGCCCCCACTGATGGACTATGGGATGATGGCCGAACTGATGAAGACCAAATTGGTGCTACATATGCTGAAATCGAGTGGGCTATGGATGAATTAGAAAATCCATCAGAAGAAGGAATTACAGAAAGGCAAAAAGAAATCTTGGACATTTATTTGAAATTCCACGATGCGAATTTACACAAAATGATACCAATTCCAATCTTCAAAAAGAATAGCAATAATGATGACCAAACAAACGATGGAAACTAGGTTGTGAGTAGTTTGTCAATGCAGAAATGTGGTGCTGTAGAGGTGTTACAGGCTATGGATGCGGGAGAAAAAGTAACTCTTATCCTAGTAAAAAGAGATCATAATTCTTCTAAAATAACTAATTTAGTGAGTCGGGCTGAATCTTTGGGAATCAGAGTGATTGAAGGTTCTCAAAATGACCTCTGGCGTATGTCTAGAGACAATAGTCAAGGAACCCCCGAAGTCCTTGCTTTGGTAGGTCGTGATCCTTTGGCAAACTTTGAGCAGGTGCTGAAATCAGGAGGCCTCATTTGGCTTCTTGATGGGGCTAAATATCCAGTCAACATAGGTTTCTGTATTCGAACCGCTGAGGTCTCCGGGGCCGATGCGGTAATTGTCAATGGAGAACTCAATAATGAAGAGCGAAGTGCTGCAAAACGTGCTTCAATGAAGGCTCATAGATTCCTCCCCGTTCTTTGGCAAGATGCAGCATCTTCAATTGAGTTAGCAAAATCTTCTGGATTCCGAATTATTGCTTTGGAGGACGTTGGTGAATCTAATCCGTGGGACGTAGACCTAACTGGAAATGTGATTCTGATTGTTGGTGGTGAACGTGAGGGGATTTCATCTGAAGTTTTGCAAATGACTGATGAGATAATTCGAATCCCAATGACTGGTTTTGTTCCTTCCTTCAATCTTCAAGCACCCCTTAGTGCAGTGGCTATTGAAGCACAGCGTCAGCGTTCAGGAAATTAATGACCTGAAGGATGTCCAGCCTAGATGACATTGATTGAGTCAAAACTCGGCGAATCTTGAAGGCATCCAGCATCTGGGCTTCAATCGTGGAAGTCCCTACAGAACTCCAATCGATGCTTGAAGGCAAGCAAGGACCCACTAAGCAGAAGGCAGCTCGTTTGGTTGTTGATTTGGCTTCCTCAGCAGGCGCGAGTGAATTCGTTAGGTGTTCACATGCCCATGTATCTGGAGTAAGTGTAATCACAGGTGGGCATGGACTTCGTCGATTCCTTTCCGACATTTCGGGTGATTCTGAAGGAACCGTTGCAATACCAACAACTCTGAATTCTTCGGGTTGTGATATGGATAAAATCGACCAGATGGGAATTGATTATCCAGATTTTCTCAAACACCAATTTGAGATAGTTCATGCCTATTCTGAATTGGGAATTGATTCAATTCTATCCTGCACGCCATATGATCGTGGAATTGAATTAGCCGAAGGAATAGGGTCTTGGGCAGAATCTAATGCTGTTTGTTTCTCCAATTCATACACGTCTCTAATTACAAACAGAGAATCTGGACTTTCTGCATTAGCCACAGCACTTACTGGATGGGCTCCTCTTTGGGGCTTGCACATCGAAGAAAATCGTCGCCCTAACATTCTGGTCACGATTGAAGCAGACATGGGAGATACTGCCGATTGGTCGGTTTTGGGTGATTGGATTGGTAAACAAATTCGACCAGAGTGGAATCTGCCTTGGGGCATGATGCCACATCTCGTGGGACTGCCAGAAAATAATGACTTTGAGATGCGTAAGGCACTTACTGCCGCTGCAGCGAATTATGGCTGCCCAATGCTATGGGCTGACGGAATAACAGGAGGCCCACCTTCTACTGACTCATATGAGGGTGAATTGATTTTTACAGATGAAGATTTGAAAAAGAGATATGACGAATTGGCGCCTTCGGGAATTGTCGATTTAGTTGTAATCGGTTGTCCCCAGGCTAGTGTAGGTGAAGCACGAGCGACGGCGGCCGCAGTTAGAGCGAGAATGGAATTGGGACAGAGAATACCGAATCGGCGTCTGTGGCTTTTTACCAGTGCTGCAAATTACGAATTGTTAGATGCCGATGGAACTGTATCAATTCTTGAAGAGGCCGGTGCTTTAGTTCTCAAAGACACTTGTCCCGAGGTCACTCCATACAATCGTTCCCACTACAACCACCTTCTGACTAATTCTCTCAAGGCTGAACATTATCTAACCAGTGGACTGAATAGGATGCCAACTAGTGTTGCTCCAATTTCCCAGTGTGTTGCTCACGCTTTTGACCCAGGTCTTGTGACTGGAGAAAGACCAGTTCTTGGCACAAAGAATGCAAAACCCATTGCCACAAACAAATCACATCAATCAGGCGATGCCAATATATCTGGAAAGGGCCTACCAAGTCAAGAAGAATGGATAGTTTCTGGAAAGGCAATGGTGACTGATGTTCCAATAACTTACCTTGGATACGTCAACCGCGATACGGGAGTGATAGAGGAGCCCGGACATCCTCTCGATGGTGTTGCAGTCAAGGATACTATTCTGATTTATCCGAAGGGTTCCGGCTCTACAGTTGCTCCTTTTGTCCTGATGGGCCTAATCTATACCGGCTTTGGTCCTAAAGCAATATTGAACCGAGATGTTTGTCCGTTGACACTTCCCGCAGCAAGCCTTCTAGGTCTGCCATATGCTCATGGATTTGACCAAGACCCTACTATTGCAATCAATAATGGAGATGAGGTTGAAGTCGTTCTAAATGATGGTAAAGTCTCCTTGAAAGTACTCTCGCGCGTTGGCGAGGATTGATGACTACAAGGCCGAGCAGCGATACTGTGGCTGTACGTCCAGACCCCAGTCCCTGCCGGCCGCAGGATCTTGGAAAGTTCGAGGTCACAGCGCGTGATGGCGCTGCGCGATTGGGTCTATTGTACACTAAGCATGGAGTTCTAGCAACTCCAATGCTACTACCTGTGGTAAATCCGAATATTCGAACAATAGAACCCCGTGAAATGTGGGAGCGTTATCACGTAAATGGATTGATTACGAACTCGTATGTTACATGGAAACATGAGAAGTTACGTGCCCCCGCTCTCAAAGATGGAATCCATGATTTATTGGATTATCCTGGAGTGATAGTTACCGATTCGGGTACTTTTCAGTCATATGTCTATGGAGATGTAGAAGTTGGTGTTGAAGAGATTGTTGAATTTCAGAGGAATATTGGTGTTGACATAGGGACAATGCTCGATGTGTTTGGCCGCCCGGATATGACTAGAGAGGAACTAGAGAATGCTGTTTCAGAAACCGCGGAGAGAGCCCTTCCCTCCCTGACAGTTGCAGGCGAGGAGTTACTACTCAATGGGCCAATACAAGGTGGTTTACATGAAGATTTGAGAGCCCATGCCGGCGACTTAATGGGCAGTATCCAAGGTGAGCATCGAGGATTTGCGGTACATCCTATTGGGGGTATTGTTCCTTTGATGGAAAAACAACGTTATCGAGAATTATTCCAGATACTATTAGCGGCTCGCGCTACAATTCCCCCAAACCGACCAATACATCTCTTTGGTTGTGGGCACCCTCTTCTATTTCCCTTAGCTATTGCATTAGGGGCTGACTTGTTCGATTCTGCCGCTTATGCTTTGTTTGCTCGTGATGATCGTTTGTTGACACCCGAAGGAACAGTAAAACTAGGGGGGATTACTGAATGGCCTTGTCATTCAAGCGCTCTATTGCATCACACTCCTGAAGAAGTTCGTACGATGGGTAAGGACGAACGTTCTGTTCTTCTATCTCATCATAATCTTGAGATTACACAGGCAGAACTTGCTAGATGCCGAGAGGCGATTAGGAATGGAACAATTTGGCGTTTAGCCGAACAAAGAAGCCATGCTTCCCCTCAACTAAGGGAGGCCTTTGTATGGGTACTCGAGCAGTTGGAAGAAACAGATGAAGGCCCGATTGGCGAAAGCGCTTTGAGAATAATTTCCTCAACTAATCCCGTTCGAGGTACTGCGGAGCATTTCGGTGATGATATTGACAGTCGCCCACATCTGCTTCATCTGAATGCGTTGTTAGCCATGAGATGGCGCCGCCCAGGCTCATGGTGGGATGGTTCTCTCTCATCTCCTGAGAGAGTTGTGATTTTGACTGGTGCGGCTCCTCCTTGGCGCAATTCAGCATTAGGTACAGCGATAGAAGCACTTCATGAAGAACCCCGTTCAGTTATCCTAATTTCTACTCCAATTGGACTTATTCCATTCACTCTTGAAGATGTATCTCCTTGGTGTCATATTGATGGTTCAGACGAACTATGGCGGATGATAATTCCAGAAGATGAAATTGATGCATGGCTTGATGACTTAGACCTGTCTAATTTGCCATTGGATATCCATGAATGCCTCCCTGATCCTGATGAGATTGCAGGAGGCGATAAGCGTCAGGTAATCCGCGATTGGATAGATCGTTGTACAGTCGTTGACAAATTATCCTTATTCTGTGGAATTAATACCAAATCAGCCTGTGAATTAACTTCTAAGATGAGTGCTCGAAGATCAAGGACTGACCGGATGGTCAATGTGAATATTGATGGTGAGCATTGTTTTTCACCTAGGCTTCCAGATGGTGCTCTATCTTTGACATTAAATGGTGCTAAAACTCTCCATGAGTTGAATCCAACGCCTCCTGAAAAATTTGAGGTGGATAAGGCAAATAGCGATGAAGAACACCCTGGGATTCCAAGAGTCCTTCTCCGTGATGATGCTATACCTTTTGTTGGTCAGGGCCGTAATGTGATTCATGGATTTATTCTTGGAGCAGATTCTCATCTCATCGTTGGCCAACCTTGTTTAGTGGTAGATTGCGGAGGTAATTTGGTTGCACACGGAATTGCAAATGCGACAGCAGATGACATGGCATTCTTCACAAAAGGAATTGCCGTAAAAGTTCGCGATGGTGCTATGAAGCAATGATGCAACACAACCTCTGTCGGGGATTGTTTCAAGTGGTTTCTGTCACCACAGGAACTCGACTCCCTTAGGGGAGTCGGTCATTGAGGGTGTTTATTTTGAGTGAAGATATCATCATTCAAACGCATGACTTACGCAAATTGTACGGCCCACATCTTGCTCTTGATGATGCGAATTTATCATTGCCAAGAGGGGCAATTGGGGTTCTTGGTCCAAATGGAGCTGGAAAATCCACTCTCTTCAAGTGCCTTCTTGGATTAATCACGACCACTTCTGGCGATGGCACGGTTTTGGGATATGACATTCGTACTCAAGGAGAACAGATTCGTTCGAGGATTGGGTATATGCCTGAATATGATTCCCTCGATCCTAATCTGAATGCTATCGATCAGGTCAGGTATTCTGGAGAATTACTTGGAATGAATCCAGCACACGCTATGCAGAGGGCTCACGAGGTTCTAGAGTACGTGGGCCTTCGTGACCAAAGATATCGGAAGATAGAGTCTTTCAGTACTGGAATGAAGCAGGCCACGAAATTAGCATGTGCATTAGTTCATGACCCTGAAATTCTAATTTGTGACGAACCCACTAATGGATTAGACCAGCGTTCTCGTGAATTTATGCTACAAACTCTTAGGCGAACCGTAAAGGATGGTGGTGGGACTGTTTTGATGTCTAGCCATGTCATGGATGATGTCCAAGAGGTATGCGATAGAATAGTTATGATGCATAAGGGAAAGGTAGTCATTCAGCGTTCTATAGAAGAGTTAGCACAACAGGTTGAACGCGAGGTAGAGGTAGTCATTTGGGGCGGAGCAAGCAAAATGGAGGACAGCCTTCTAGATGCAGGGTTGAGAGTTCGTAGACTAGGCCGAGTAATGCGCGTCACTATTGATGATGAGAACACCATTGGTGTGATTCTCAAGGCTGCCGTTAATTGCGATGTGCAGGTTAGGGAATTACGTGAGTATGAACCAGATCTCGAGGATATATTTTTGTTAATCATGGATAAGTTGGGTGCTCAAGTCAAGGGGACATCTGATTTGATGACTGAAGCACATACAGGAGGTGAAAAATATGCCTGAATTTCCTTCCGACCCCTCTCCTGATTCCGAAGACATTGACTTAACTTCGGGTCAAACCAGAATGGAAGTGGCCTATGGGGCTGGTGATGGTGATGATGATGCTCAGGCTGTCGTGGCTCAACGTGCTAGTCTTGGTGTTGTTTTTGAACAAGTCTACCGCCCCTGGAATGGTACGTTGGGGCCCCGATGGATTCGTAATTATGCGATATTCCGTCATCATGTATACGGGTTATTTTCATCTAAAGGACACAGGTATTATCATCCCTTCGTCCGATTAACAATATTGGTGATTTTACTATCTTCTTTAACTCCCATAGCGATGATTTTTCTTTCTTCTACATTACCCGACTCAACAGCAGATTTCCTAACTAGAATGTGGGGTGTGAATAGGTATAACTTGTGGGGTCAGGTATTGGGATACTTCCCGCGTAATTTATGCATGTGGCCTCTACTAACTGCTCTCGTCGTGGGGGGGATGATTTCCGATGACCGAAAGAATGGAACTAGTGCCATTTACTTCTCAAGGCCGGTTACTCGAACTGATTATACTTTGATGAAGTACCTTAGTGCTGCTTTCGTTCTCACTTTCGTCATAGTATTCTCCTATGTGTTGTATTACTCTACATCAATTGTTTTCCGAGGAGAAGGATGGGCATTCCTTCTCGACACATTACCCATGTTCCTTGGAGGACTTGTAGCGGGAATTCTACTAGTTATTACTTACACCTCTATTGGTATGGCACTTTCAAGTATCAGTCAGAGTAGATTCTTTGCAGCGATATCTTTCCTTGCGATTATCTTTGGAACCAAACTTACAGCTCTGCTCGTCGAACTCGTGTTTGAAACCTCGATAATGTACATCTTGAGTCCATATGATTCATTGGCTCATATTGGTCAATGGTTAGTTGGTATACCACCTAATTATTCTCATTCTCTTGCGTTTTCCATAGTTTCAGTTTTAGTTTACAATGCAGCATCAATAGGTGTTTTAGTTAACAGAGTTAGTAGTTTGGAGGTGACACGTGAATGAGCACAAATACTCCTGCGGTAGTCATCGATAAATGTTCTAAATGGTACGGGAACGTAATTGGTCTCAACGATGTTTCACTCGCTATTGAGGGTGGAGTTACAGGAATCCTCGGCCCTAACGGTGCTGGAAAATCAACACTATTCAAACTGCTAATGGGACGATTGAAACCTAGTTCTGGTTCAGTTCGACTATTCGGTATTGACCCTTGGGAAAGTACAGCCCCTTATCGGAGAGTTGGATACGTTTCTGAGACTGAAAAATTGTATGATTGGATGACTGGTCATGATTTCGTATCGACCCTCGCTCGACTTCATGGGATGACTCGAGAAGAGGCTAGTGCTCGGGCCGAGCACGTACTGGGATTCGTTGGTTTATCTGATGTTCAACACAAAGAAATTGGAAAATATAGCAAAGGCATGAGACAACGCGTCAAGATTGCACATGCATTAGTTCATGATCCGGACTTAATCATTCTTGACGAACCTCTCCATGGTTGTGACCCAATTGCGCGTACGAGCATTATGAGTGTTATTCGTGATCTTGGGAAACAAGGAAAAACCGTTCTAGTTTCTAGTCATATTCTAGATGAGATTGAGCGAATAACTGAGCAGATAGTCATATTACACAACGGACGACTTCTAGCACTGGGTAATTTACACGCCATTCGAGATCTTCTAGACAAACACCCACATAGAATTCTCATTCGAACCGAAAACCCTAGGGAATTAGCCTCATCCTTCATTGTAGAAGAACCAGTTTACGGTGTCAGATTTTCTGAAGCCAATGCATTAGAGATTCTTACGAATGATCTTTCTGCAGCACACTCTGTACTCCCTCGTGTCATTGTCAATTCAGAAATAAAAATCGAATCAATAGAGAATCCTGATGATAACTTGGAATCTCTATTAGAGTATCTTGTAGGAGGTGACAATTGATGGATGCACAAGGGCGAGGCTTGTCTGAGAATGTATGGACACGTCTTGATAGGAAGGCTGGAGCAATAACGGAACTAACGGTACGTCAACTTCGTCATAGACTTTCAACATGGGTAGTTCTTGGTGTAGGAACTCTACTAATTTTGATGCTTCTAGCTTTTTATGTTGATGCGGTTAGAGATGGTTTCAAACCTATTGACAATGATGGTGATTCTGAAGATTGGGATGGTGATGGATACCCTCTTGGTCAAGAACGGAAATATGGTACTGATGATTGGAATGCGCTAGAATTCCCAGGTTCCGGTTACTATGTAGAAGACGGTAGTATAGGTTGGGAAGATTCAGTTAGGAGCCATTCGGGGAATCACACTTGGCTAAATGTAGTCGGAGTATTCTCTCCTCTCTGGATTGATAATGAATACAAGTATTCTCCTTGGGATTACGAAATTGATTTTGAAGATTTAGAGGATTGTGATTCTAATGGAGAATTTGGAGATGATTGGTGGCTTCGTTGGGGGTCTGCATGTGAGTATGAGGATGGTGACATTGCCATGATGGGTCTGAATTTCCGCGGTGAAGGTACGCTAAGAGTTCTAGATGATTATTCAGCAGATTGGGGGCACATTACTGCTCAATTCTACGTTGAACCCGACCCCGCATCCGATTATATTGATGAAGACGATATTGATTGGGATGGAAATTTCCTATCTTCTCAAGGATTTGATGATGATGGCGATTGCACTCGTGAGGCTTGGCTAGAACCTGATTTTTGGTTTGAAAAAGATGACAATGGAAATGGAATAGATTGTGATGTAATTTGGGTTGTCGGTTCAGATGGCGAGACAATCATCGATATTTGGGCAGATGAGAATGTCGATGAGGATCCAGATGATGTGAAACTATCTGGGGAAGCAAATCACAGAGGTTTTATTGTTGCAGTTGGTAAAATTGCTTTTGTTATGATTCTTTCAATTTTCCTTCCTTTATTCTTAGCATTAGGACTGGTTCGTGATGAAACTGAAAACGGAACCCTCCATTATTTACTTTCGAAACCAATCCATAGAGGTGAATTTATTGTTTACAGAATCCTCGGATATCTCTTGATAGCAGGGAGTTTTATTCTAATTATGTCGATAATAATGGGGATATTTACCTCCATATTGGGCCCTGGTGACTCCATAATTAGATTCCGAGATATTTTGGTTTGGTTAGGGATAGGATTAGCCACGATTTTAGCTCTCACTGCGTATGGTGCCGTTTTCAACACCTTGGGTCTTATTTCTCCAAAATATGGAGTCTACATTGCTCTAGTCATTGGTATGTATGAGTTCATGATGGCTGTAGGAACTCTATTTGGTTGGGATACCCTACCTGTCCTTTCGATTTCTCATTGGACTCTACAATTAGTTGATTCGTTGGTTTTGATTATTTGGCCAGATACAATGACCATGCATCTTATGTCAGAAGCATTTGGATTAGATTCGGGAATTGATATATTCTGGAATCCTCCTCTACATACTTTAGGTACTGAAAATCCGTATGTTTCAGGGATTCTTTCTATTGTTGTACTTACTTTAATCACAGTGTTTATGATATTCATGGCTCAATCTATCTTCAAGCGCCGAGAGATAATGTGAATATTGGTAGTGGAAATACAATGCAGCGTTTTCAAGGTGATTTGAGTAATTTTTGGCGTTTTGACCTAATGCCTCCTTTATCCCGCTTATCGTGGTACTGGTGGTGGGTACTTGTTCTACTTCCAGATCCTAAAAATCCTGGGCGCTCTAAACAACTAATGGTATTGTGGTCTTCTAAAGAGACTCCAGCTATACGGGTAAGTGGACATTGGTGGATTCCTAATGGACGAATGAATGTCGACGAAGATCGTGGAAATTTAATGCAAGGAATGGTTTGTGGATGGTGGTACGACGGTGAGAAAATGTATGAGCCTCTTATCATTAAGGAATGCAGAATGATTTCAATAGACGACAAACATCCTCTTTGGCCCTCTGAGTCGGTTGGAAAAGGGCAGGGTGGCGGTGCTGTGGTGCCGCTTTCTAATGAGGACTTGTCATTTGGCCTACGTCCAAATAATGATTCATTCTGGCTTAATTTAGTTAGTGACCCAGCAATGGTTGCTGAGGGTGCTCCAAAGGATTTCAAACTTGAGATGACTCCTTGGTGGGATAGACCTAGCACTGCTACATACAAAAATAATGTATTTGGTCTAGATATGGGTTATGATATTCTAAGAGTTCATGGCACCAAAGCGGTAATAGAGATTGACGGTGAAACTATTGAAGGATCTGCTTACATACAGAAAGTAGGGGTTCAAGCCCCTAGTTTTCCTTGGTTTTGGGGGATGCTACATTTTGATGATGGCTCATATCTTGATTGGTTTATGCCTCACATTTCACCATCATTCACTATGAAGGATGATGACCCTTGGTCTCTGCGCGATTTCTTCCGCTGGTCGAATGCAGGTGCTGGTATATTTCATGATAGGTTGAGGGGTCGAACTGAGAATTTCAAACGCTGCGAAGTCGAGTTAGAGAAGCAAGAAGGCGACGATGCGTTGCGTGATGAAAGAGGAAATATCCTACCCCGCTTCAAAATCAAAGTTTGGAATGGCCGAACTCAGATTTCGATACATGTTAGAGCGACCAATCGTGCTAGATGGACTTTCGATCAACCTACTCGAGCCGGTTTTGTCAGTCATCTTACCTACAACGAATATCCTCTAGAGGTAGAAAAAATAGCAATTCTTGATGAACATGGTCTGAGAACCGCAGAAGATTATGAGTGGATGCGGGGTAATGCCGAACACGCTTGGGGCATTCTAAACTGATTCATAATTTTTCTAAAAACGCGGGTGATTAGGCCGCACCGTTCATAACTAACCTTCTCCCGAGCAGTGACCCGAGGAAACACAATGAGTCAAGAGGATGTAATTATTGAGGCCGCTCAACTAATCACAGTTGGTGATTATATGGGTGCAATGAACGTATTTGACCAATACATTGCAGCAAATCGAGATGACCCTGCTGGATATCATGGTTGGGCCGAGGCCGCTCTATTCGATATTCAAGAGAATGGTAATCTCGATGAAAAGGGAAATGACCGAATAAATGAGGGACAGATTGCAGCATATTTCCGTAAAGCAGCAGGCTTAGCACCTGATAATGCGGATTACAATGCAGCATACGCCAACGCTTTGGTCGAGTTTGATAGAATTCCAATGGCTGTTCGTCAATTGCACAAATTGGTTGAAATTGGTAAGGCATCTGATGAAGTAGATGTTTCATTCCATTTGTATGAGGCAGCTCGAGGGCTTATTGATGCCATTGATTTGAAGACCAATTTTGATCGTAGCGCACCCATCGCTCGGGAGTACATCAAGGAGGCAGTAACCTTTGCTCTTCTTGGACTGGGATTCAGTTCTGTCGAAGAGGCAGTAGAGTACCTCGCTTTCGAAGAATGAGAGGGGATTGAATTGTCTAGCGACCTCTTCATGGTCGCCTTTGGTTATCATGGAGACTCCTTCCACGGTTCTCAGGTTCAGAATGATGTGAGAACCGTCCAAGGTGAGTTAATCCATGCTTTGAGACGCCTAAAATGGTGGTCTGAAGGTTGTTTGGAAATATCTAGTAGAACCGATGCTGGAGTCAACGTTAGAATGAATTTGGCAACCATAAAACTTCCAGATGGAATGGGCTCTAATGTTGAGTCCTCAATGTTAACCAAGGCGCTAAACGATCATACACCAGTAGAATTAGCTGTTTGGGGGGGTTGTCATGTTCCAGAAGGTACGAGTCCTCGCTTAGCAATATCCCGGACTTACTTATATCGAACTGAGATTATGCAGTTTTGGCCTTCGGAAGTTGATGTAGATTTGTTTACTGAGGCCTGCTCGATAATAGTGGGTGAACATAATTTTACTAATCTATGTCGCCTAGATTCAGATAGGAACCCCGTTCGAACTATTGACTCATGCATACCTTGGTTAAACTCTAATGGTGAAGTGTTGGGATTTAGTGTCACAGCACAGTCTTTCCTTTGGAATCAAGTCCGACGAATAGCTTCTTCATTTGAAGGAGTAGTCGTTGGTCGAATAACTATCGATGAATTACGTAGGGCTTTAGAAGAACCAAATACAAAAGTTGACTTTGGAAGAGCGCCCTCTGACGGATTGATTCTATGGTCAATAAGTCACCCAAATTTTTCAATGAAAGATTCAGGTTTACCTTCAGCGGATGGATTGATTAGACCTCCTGAGGGTTCGCGACAGAGAATTCGTTGGAGGTCACTGGCAAAGTTTGAGGCTTCGTATTTGTTAGAGAGAGAATGGCTAAAGTTGCTTAATTAAATTTAAGCCACACTCTTTCACCATCCATACAAGGTAGGATCTCTCGAAGGAAAGAACTTGAGATTATTTCAGCAGTTTTGGTGTGGCGAGTTAAATCAGGAATCAGAACTGCGCAAGAAATCCAATTCTCTTGATTAACAGAAATCTCACCAGAAAAGGCAGTAGCCCCTCCAAATGATTTCCCATCTCTCTCAAAACCATCAATTCTTATTCCCTCTGGGCCATCTACAACTTCACCCTCATCGAGCCCAGCAATTACTCGTAGATTTTGGTATTTTTCGAGGTCTTCCTGGTCCAAATCAACATTTAATGTCCCAGGCCAGGCACCACTTCCAAGAATTGATTTGAACTGCTCTTGGTAGTGAGCTTGGGCCATGAAAACATGGGCTCTTCCGAGTCCACTTGAGACCGCTCCCGAGAAGTTCATGAAGCCGCGTGTTGCCTATCACAAATAAGCATCAGCATGATGTATTACAACTCAATTGTCCATCCACGTTCTGCAACATTCCAACCCATTTGCTCAATTGTGGCTCGCTCGTCACTACTAGGGTTGTTCAGAGGATTAGTATGATTCAGATGGAATAGATGAATTTCAGGATCCTCATCTTTTCTTTCTCCTAACATTTCTAGTGTTTCTGTAACAGTTGGATGGGGCACCTCAGACATATCCCTTCTTTGTAATTCATTAGCATCCCAAAAGGTAGCATCAATGAATGCATGAGATATTTCTATAGATCTAAACCAATCTCTAATATTGTCAAAATTATGCAAAGCAAGTGTACCTTTCCAATCATCATGATCTGGAAGGAATAAGATTCTATTTTTTTTCCCAGAAACTAAGATTGCATGTGTGTCTGAATTTTCATCCCGATGAGGTACTCTAATGAATTCAATATCGACTAATTCGCTAGTGAAACCAGTAGTGTGGATTTTATTATCGAATGGTAGGGGTTTGAAGGGAGATATATCTCCTCTTTTTGATAGGAAAGATAGAACCTCATCTGAGGTAATAAGTCCGACATCATTTACACCCATTGCCTCTTTACCGAACTGCCCAATTCCTTCTATGTGTCCTAGGTGAACGTGGGTTAGAGCAAGGTGTGTAGGGACTATGGGACTGCCTAATCTTTGTTTATCTCCCCAAATCATCAGTTGATGTGGTAGAGCCCTGCTTGCTTCCAATAGTATATGTTCTCCATGTCCTGTACTCACACCTGCCGCGACAGGGTAGCGTGCAAGTTGCTTTTCTGAGTGTGCTGCTATACAATTTGGACAGCTACAACCGGCCTGAGGTGTACCTCCGTCTTGGCCAGTGCCTAATATGGTAAAGGAGGGACTACGAATCTGCGGCGAGCCCTTCATGACTCTGCGAAAACAGACTGGCTGAAAGAGTCGTCGGGAGCGATGAAATCATCAACGTACCGCTATTGTGGGGCATGTGACTGGTGACACCTCGTGGATGAAAGAGAGGTATGAGGCTTTGAGAAGTCAAGGCCTAGACTGGAACCCACCTACATTGGAGACGGCCAATGAACCCCGCTGTATGATGGATGGGCGTTCGACAATTATGCTCTCTGCTAACAATTATCTCAACCTCACAAATCATCCAAAGGTAATCGCCGCGATGATTGATGCTACACAGAAGTATGGCGCTGGTAGCGGTTCAGTTCGCGCAATTGCAGGTACAATGGACATACATCTTGAAGCTGAAGAAAAAGTTGCTGAATTCAAAGGTGTTGAAGCCTCTCTAATATATTCTGCCGGTTATACGGCCAATGTTGGATTGATTCCAACATTAGTTCAGGGAAAACAAGATGTAATCATTAGTGATGAGTTAAATCATGGTTCAATCATTGATGGAGTCAGACTAACAAAGGCTCAGCGTGGGGTATATTCTCACAATGATATGGGTGCCTTAGAATCTGTACTAAAGGAACATCATGATGCTGAGCGTAAATTGATAATTACTGACGGTGTGTTTTCTATGGATGGAGATATTGCACCCTTGGATGAAATCGCAGAACTCGCTGAAAATTATGGAGCGATGGTCTATGTCGATGATTGTCATGGCGAAGGTGTGCTTGGAGATACCGGAGCGGGCATTGTTGATCACTTCAAACTCCAAGGAAAAGTAGATTTTGAAATAGGTTCATTTTCTAAGGCTCTAGGAGTTCAAGGTGGAATTGTAGCAGGTTCAAGAGATGTTCGTACTCATGCCTTGAATCATTCTCGCTCATGGCTATTATCCGGTAGTCAGCCCCCCGGTGTGGCTGCAGCGCAGAAAGCCGCAATTGAGGTATTGATGAGTGAACCTGAACATCATACTAGGCTCTGGGAAAACACCAACTTCTTCCGTGGGGAACTTCAGAATTTGGGTTTTGACACTGGTAAATCTGAAACACCAATTATTCCAGTAATGTGTGGCGAATCTACTATTGCTAAGGAAATGTCAGTAGAATTAGCAAAAGAAGGAGTGATGGCGGGCGCCATTGTCTTCCCCATGGTGTCTAGGGATGCCGCTCGCATACGCACACAAATGTCAGCAGGGCTTACTCGAGATGATCTTGAGGAAGTCCTACGTATTTTTGAGAAAGTAGGCCCAAAATTAGGATTAATCTGACTATACTTCATCGACCACTTCATCGACTTGTTCATCAGATTCCGGCTCTTCGTCATTCTTTGGTTTAGGATCAATTGTTCTGGACATTCCTTCAAAGGGTTGCAACCCTCTGTCAATTCTATCTAGAATTCTCCAGCGTGGTGCATAGGATAGATGGATGTAGAGCGGACCTGGAAGAATTGCACAAATCCAACCCATTTGAGTAATAATTGGGTCGATATCATTTACCATAGAACAGGTTATTATTATCAATCCAATAAATGGAAATGGAAACAGATAACGACGTCTATTTTCGAGCCTAATTGGTGGTCTTTTCATTATGTTTGACACTAGTAGTGAGAACCCACCAAGGGTTGCTGAGATGGTGATAATGATAATCCCATTTATACCCCAATCATTAGCTATTTGATTGACATCAGTCGATTCAGTCCACCCTTCGTAGGCGAATGGTAGGATTAGAGTTAGAGATGCCAGAACTCCGTATAGAGCACCAACAAATACAGGATGGCAAACAGTTAGAGGTTTACTCAAGAATAAGCGACTGAGTGCACCACCTTCAAGCATGAAACGATGCTCTTCATCGAGTTCTTCAACGAACTCACGCCACTTAGCCATCGGCTCCGGGCGATGCGCCTATAATAAGACCGTTCCGGGTTGAAAAATAAGCCTATAGACCATTTTTCGCCATTTATTATTTGAATCACCTATCACAAATTGCAAATCCCAGCAAATCTGATTTACACAAATAATGAAAGTTTTTCATAACCTAAGTGGAACCCTTCACAAGCCTCCTTAGTCGATGAGATTATGATGGGTTCCCTATCAAGGTTGATTGATTGGAGTCGATGGGATGACTGAGGATGAATCATTGTTCACTATAACTGAGTCACATCTAGACACAGGAATGCGAGGAATTCCAGTTGGAACGTGCAGAACTTCATTCGTAGATCCATTGGAAGGAGTGCACTATGTGGGATATCCTGTAGAAGATCTTGCTAATCTTGAAGAAGAAGATGTAATTTATCTGTTGATGAATAAGAGACTTCCAACTGAAGAAGAGTCAGATGCCTTCCGAACAGAATTGACTCATCGTGCTATGGATATGCCAACAGGGGCATTACGAGTTCTAGAATCTCTTACCACAGGTAGTGGTCACCCTATGGATTGGCTCTCAATGGGGATAATGGCTCTCGGTGCTGCTGATACCACAGGTGATGCACGCACAGATTCTATGAATCTAATTGCTCGAATGCCGGAGTTAATGGCACGCATATTCTTACTTCGTGGAGGAAAGAAAGAGAACCTTCAACCAAGTCGACCTGAACTCGGTTTAGTAGAGAATTTCGTTCATATGTTGGGTATGACTGGGGATGAGGCAGAGAAGATGAATAGAGTTCTTCGCTTCTTCTTTATCCTCCACTTAGATCATGGTGGCGGGAATTTATCTACCTTCACAGGCAAGGCAGTTGCTAGTGGCCGAGCCACAGTCTATGCCTCAATCGCTTCAGCAATGAGTGCACTCTCGGGTCCATTACATGGACGAGCTAACCAAGCCTGTCTTGAATTCGTCCAGCGTATAGGTACCTCTGACCCGGATGAGGTGGAAGCCTTCGTACGTGCTGAATTAGCCGCAAAGCGTCCAATATTCGGATTCGGTCATGGTGTACTTCGTGCCGAGGATCCACGTGCTAGGCTTCTAATTGGACTCGGTGAAGAGGTTTGTCCTGATGATGAGAATTACAAGATAGTCAAGACTCTGAGAGAAGTAGTCCCTCCTATACTCATGGAGCATCCCAAAATCAAGAATCCATATCCAAATGTCGATTTAGGTAGTGGTTCACTTCTTTATGCAATAGGATTCCGCAAACCAGAGTATTTCACCACATTCTTCGGTTGGGCACGAGTTGCAGGTATTTGTGCCCAGATTATGGACGAGAGAAATGCAAGAGATGGTCGCGGTACACCAATTTATCGACCAAAATACATTGCAAAGAATCAACCACATAGAAGACTCGAGTAGTCATTTACTATGTGTTTTTCCAGACCCTCTATGGCCTATGATTCTAGGGCTCCCCCATGGGACTCCCTCTTCTGCTTGTTTAACCCAACTTTCTTCTGAACCAAACCAATGCATTCTATTCCCTTGTTCAGTAACAATGGCACTTCTACGTGATTCTTCTAATTCACCCCATCTCGGTAAAGTTTCGAAAGCCTCTTTGAAAAGATCTGAGCGTTCTAAATCACTGGCCGAATCAAGAATCTGCCGCCATTCGTCATCTAATGGTTGACTTGCTGGGCGCATCCAACGAATACTCCCATCTGGTTTAGTCAACACATCTGGATTCATGTGGTCAGTAACCAAAGATAATCCGGCATCTAACATCAAATCCTCAAGTTCTAGTGGTGCTGGCCAAACAAATGCCCCCATCCCTGCTCTTTTCTTATTCAATCGTCTAAGAGCTGCCCCCTTGAGTCCCATTGGAATTCCAGGGCTTAACCACCTAGTCCACCCATTCAAAAAGTCTAGAGCAAGTCCCATCGCTGGCATACCATTATTTCTAGAATGTCTGATTATTGAAGACACAGATGTTCGTGCGAAATTAGGTATCCCTACCACTCTCTTTACTCTCCAGATACCCCAAGGTCTGAGGTGCGGCATGAGTCTCGTTATTGGAAATTTAAATTCAGTGGATTTGGCAATGGCTGCAATTTTAGGAGAAAAACTGTAGATTACTGTAGATCTAGTAGGTAATTCTAGTCCCTCTAATTTGTTTTCAATCATTTCCATCATATTTGCAAGTTGAATATCATGTTTTTTCTTTGAAACCGGATGGGGCATTTTGAATTCTATACATGCAGTTTTGCCTCCATCTTGCCATGAATCTGTGAACTTTTTACTCGTAAGTAATTCATCAAATGTGGGGATTCCAAGTGATTTTAATTCATCAGTTCCTAATAACTCAATACAACGTTCATTTTTTGGCTTGTCATCAGGCAATAACTCGTTATGGTAAATCACTAAGTCCCCATCCCCACTTATTCTCAAATCAAATTCTACTCCGTCTGAAAATAGCATGCCGTGTTCGAGGGCTGCTACAGAATTCTCAGGTGGTTGCTGCCAATCCATGATATATGCGCGAGAACAAAACAGCCCAAAAACACCCACCCACCCAAATCTTACGCCTCCCCAATGCTCAAACCCCTTCAGGTGTACCGATACCTAGGTAGCACCATGGCCGAGACAGTAGAATTAGACCGAGCATCAGACCCGCAAGCAGTACGAGGATACGCCTTCTATGATTGGGCGAAATCATCCTTTGAGACTTCAGTAACAACAGCAGTATTGCCTGCTTGGTTCGCTTACCTATTCTTGAAAGCCAACGGTCTGGAGACAGAGATTCTCGGTAAGGATATGTCTTCTGATGCAGTGTGGTCCTTTGCAGTGACCATCGCTGCACTGCTAGTTGCAATCGCTAGCCCTTCTTTGGGTGTTATTGCTGATAGGCGTGCAATCAAGATGTGGTGGTTAAGAATACTCACTTACTTGGGAGCGGGTTCAACACTTGCTCTCGCTTTTGCTCCAGTTTTTGATATCTCAATGCAATGGATATGGATATTCGTCATGTTCCTTCTCGCAAATATTGGATTGAATGGTGCAGGTGTATTCTACAATGCACTTCTTCCACATATGGGGACCGATGATGAAATGGATGCGATCTCCAACAAGGCCTTTGCCTATGGGTACCTAGGAGGTGGGCTCCTTCTCCTCGTCCACCTAGTAATGGTCATGATGATTGTTGATGAAAATGGTTCTAACCCAGACTGGGTGATTCCGTTTGTAATGGCATCTTCGGGTGCTTGGTGGATGGGTTTTGCTTTACTCACATTCAAGCATGTACCTGAACCTCCTATTGAAAATGAAATGGAGAGTCTTGGAGTAGCAGATTCTGCTAGACTCGCTTTTAGTGAACTACGCAAGACGTTTGGCCAAGTTGATAGATTCAAGACACTATTTGTCTACATGCTAGCATACTTCTTCTTTATTGATGGAATCAACTCAGTAACAGCTCTTGCTGGCATATACGGAATTACAGTATTAGGTTTGACTACTACTGCCCTAATAGCTACCATCTTAGTTATCCAATTTGTTGCCGCACCTTGTGCCATAGGATTCACCAAACTGGCTGAGGCCACTAGCACGAAGTATGCGCTAACACTATCTTTAGTTGGTTGGGTCATTGTTGTCCTTGGTGCACTTTCGTTTGCTCCCTTGGCTCTCGATGCGCACGATGATTATGATATTCAATTTGATTGGAATGATGAGACTTCGATGTACGACATTACTACTGGCGACAATGCCTATGGTTTGGGGCTGTCTGTCGATGACTCAGAGCAGGATTGGGTTACTTCTTGGGCTGACGTCATGCCGGTTCACATTGATGAGGATTATACTGAAAGAACAATTTACGCCTTCAATGATCCATCATCGGATGAGCATTCAGCAACCTCAACGGATACAGTTCGAATATCTGCCTTCATTGCAGATTTCGGAGATAGTAATAGGTTCAGTGTTAGTGTCTCTGGTGGCTCATTAGATGAAAGTACGGGACTTGGAGTTGATCACCCAACAAGTCTGGGAGATGGTCCTCTCGATACAATTCCTGAAACAGTCAGAGAATTCGTTTGGGAACCACTTGGTTTCAATGTGATGTTCCAATTCCTCCTCCTTGGTTGTATGGCCGGAGCTCTGCTTGGCGGCTCCCAAGGATTGGCGAGGTCGTTATTTGGACAGATGGTCCCTGAAACTAGAAGTGCAGAATTCTTCGGCTTCTTCGGCTTCTTTGGAAAGGTTGCAGCATTAT
>Ga0208894_1000246_pt1 | contig 45603 bp, 32 predicted proteins | sample ETNtaG_12_FD_185752 | JGI IMG/M metagenome (GOLD analysis project Ga0208894, IMG submission 185752) | Marine microbial and viral communities from oxygen minimum zone, Eastern Pacific Ocean - ETNP201306SV49 (SPAdes) (version 2) | ecosystem: Environmental > Aquatic > Marine > Oceanic ...
GCGACGCCTCTAACAACTACTCTAGCCCGACCCGAATACCGATTACTGTAAGCGGTACTAATGGGACTGGTGGCACTGAATTCAATGGATGGCATTCAGACCCCTACGATCAAGAAGACTACTACGATTTTTATGTTCCTTCAGGCTATGGAGTTGCCGTCAATTTAACTTCCAATGTGAATGATGTTCTTAGCTGGATAATATTACTCAATTCAACTACTGGTCAGTATATTGGTTGGTCAACAAATTCATTTGGTCAACAATCAACAAATGCCAATGGCTCCCAAGTCGGGGATACCATAGTCACCCTCGAGGTTGTTACTTTCAATGGAGAGGGGTACTACAATTTCACGGTCTGGCTTTTCAATCTAGATGCTGACGGAGATGGTTGGACTGATGCCGCAGAGAGAAACTGTGGGACTGACCCTGATGATGCCAATAGCGTCCCACAAGACACTGATTCAGATGGCATCTGTAACTTCCGGGACGATGATGATGATGGTGACGGTTACATCGACACAGAAGATTCATTCCCACTTGACAGCAATGAATGGAACGATACTGACTACGACGGAATTGGAGATAACTCAGACGATGACGACGATGATGATGGCTGGACAGATGTAGATGAGTACCTGTGTGGCACTAATCCACTAGAGGGAAGCAGCAGACCAACCGATACGGATAATGATGGTATTTGTGACTTAGTTGATGATGATGATGATGGTGATGGTTACTTAGATGGATATGATGAATACCCACTGGATGGTTCAGAATGGCTCGATACAGATGGTGATGGTACAGGCGACAATGCTGACCTCGACGATGATGGCGATGGATTTACCGATTGGATTGAGTCGACTTGTGGTTCCGATGGTTTGGATTACAATTCCATACCTATTGACACAGACCAAGACAATTCCTGTAATGAAGTCGATGATGATGATGATGGTGATGGATTCGCCGACACTGACGATTCCTTCCCGCTTGATATCAACGAGTGGGATGATACAGATGGTGACGGCATTGGTAATAACGCTGACAATGACGACGATGGTGATGGAGTATCTGACAACGAGGACGCCTTCCCAATTGATGACCGCGAGTGGCATGATACAGATGGTGATGGAACTGGTGACAACGCAGACATCGATGATGATGGTGACTCTTGGACTGATGCTGACGAGGACTCCTGCGGTAGTGACTCGATGGATTCAGATTCTGTTCCTGCAGACTTAGACAATGATGGCATCTGCAACGCGATTGATCCTGACGACGACGGGGACTGGGTCCACGATATGGATGATGATTTTCCGCTTGATGGTTCGGAATGGCGTGATCTCGATGGGGACGGCATCGGCGACAACGCAGATACCGATGACGATGGAGATGGTTGGACCGATACCGTGGAGAGTGACTGTGCTGCGGCTGGCGGGGAAGGTGACCCGAACAACGCCGACGTCATACCGCTCGACAATGAGGCCGACGTCGGTCTAGACGGGATCTACGGCACCGATGACGACTGGTTCGTTGGTGATGGCATCTGCAACGCGATTGATCCTGACGACGACAATGATTCAGTTCTAGATTTCGACGACGTCTTCCCATGGGACCCTACTGAGTGGCTCGATACAGACAATGATGGCGTTGGAAACAACGCCGACTTAGATGATGACGATGATGGATGGGATGATACTATCGAGGAAACCTGTGATACAGATCCACTTAGTGCTACCTCGTCACCTTCTGATACTGACCAAGACGGTACTTGCGATGCTATCGACAGCGTTGACGATGGTTACACAGAAGATAATGGCGGACTACCAGGATTCGGACTCATAGCGGGTGTCGCATCCCTAGCCATGGCAGCAATAGCGATTGGTTCTCGCCCTCGTAGGGCCGATGTCAGAAATCGAACAAACCACTGCTTCAAATTATAATGATGCAAGGCTGACTCAAGAACCCAAGTCACTTATCATGCAGATGACGATGATAGGGGTTTGATGCACCGGAATGCGGACATACACTTTGCCGCCTTGATCTTCATGGTCGGGGCAGGCGGTCTCGCCTCCGTCCTGGAGGTGGGAATAGCTGAACAAACGAAAGCCGAGGAACTTGAGGAGGATGACACCGAAAATCCAGCCCCAACGCCATGGTTTAGCAACCCGAATCCCGAATTTCAAACGATTGCCTCACACGCATAGGTAAAAATTGTCAAATCATATTACCAAGTTATTGATATCCAGAGTATTATTCGGTTTAGACATGGGACGAACCCAAAGGGCGACTTTTCTCGTGCTTGCTATGATGCTGACTTCTGGTTGTTTAGCAGCAGTTGAGGATATTAGTGATGGAATAGATGATACATTTGACATTGTAATTGGAGACTATCCACAGATTGACTTACCTGATAGAATTAGAGGAGATACAGCCACATTGGAGGAATATGATGACTGCGATTCATTACTCGATGATCTCAAAGATTCTCTACAAAATGAAATGTTAGTTCGCCTAGATCAAGAATCCTACTATCACTGGATAGGCGGCGGATGGATGTGGATGGATGATGATATTGCTTTCGCTGAGGACGGCGCTACTGGAACTACTGCAGAAAGTGACGGCGGGAATTCAGCCTCTCGAGAAGGCGAGTACTCAGGAACCAATAATCAGGAAGCGGGTGTCGATGAGGCAGACTTCCTCAAGACAGATGGATATCACATCTACATGTTGAATGGAAATCTTCTGGTAATCATGGGAGTTCCTGAGTTCGGTGAATTGACTCTTGAGTCAAACCTAACTCTACAGGGTTATCCAATGCAGATGATGATTGATGGAGATCGAATAGTCATTGCATCAACGATTAACGCTTGGAGCCTCGATGAAAATGATCCTCTTCGTTCACAATTGATGGAAGAGGTACAATGGGGTGAAGGTGACAATGTCTACACATACTACCGAGTTCAAAGCTTGGTCAAGTATACTGTTGTTGATATCACTGATCGCGCAGATCCTCAAGTAGAGCGTGAGTTGTACATTGAAGGAAACTATCACACTGCAAGGATGGTTGACGGTACTGTTCGTTCGGTAACTCACAACTATGCAAACTTTGACGGTCTAAGATACTGGGTTGACCTTCCATCCGAATATTGGGCCATCGAAGATGAAGGTGATAGAGAAACTGCATGGGAGTACCATCTCACTGAGACTATCACAAATAACATCGCAGTCATCAACGCCCTGACAATGGATGATTTTGCTCCACATATCTATGAGATGACAGATACAGGATTGGTGTCCTATCCTTCTACATCGAATGATTGCTCTGAATTCGCAGCAAGCACAGACAGTGTGGCGCGTGGCTTCACTTCAATTATGACAATTGAAATGCTTTCAGACGACGTGCAGGTCGAAGTTGATCACATCGCATCTTCTTGGGCCCACGTATATGCTTCACAAGATGTACTAATCCTCGCTGAGCCTGCTAATGATTGGTGGTGGTTCTGGCGTAACACAGGATTTGTAGATGCCACTAATATCCACACCTTTGACATCAGTGAAGCCGGCACAACCACGTACGTTGCTTCAGGTCGTGTAGACGGAACCGTTCAGGATCAGTTCTCACTTTCCGAGAGCGAGGGCGTAATCCGAGTCGCCACGACTGAAGATATGTGGGGTCGATGGTGGATGAGTACTGAAAATTGGACTGGACCTACCAACAACGTGTACACATTAGCTGTAGCAGAGTGTATGATTCCAGAGGGATGTGATGATGATTCAGCCGAGTTGCTACAAATCGGTCACATAGGAGACATAGCCGAGGGAGAGCGCATTTGGAGTGCCCGATTCATGGGTGACCGCGCATATCTTGTGACCTTCCAGAACATGGACCCACTATGGGTGATTGATTTGTCCGACCCGACCAATCCAACAATCCTAGGGGAGTTAGAAATCCCTGGAGTATCCACTTACATTCACCCAGTAGATGAAGATACGTTACTAACCATAGGAATTGGTGGTGGTGAGGATGGATTAGGTCTAGATTGGTCAGTGACTCAGATATCTCTGTTTGACGTTAGTGATCCAACCAATCCTACCCTTGCAGATACATTGCCTCTTTCTCCTGCGTACACAGATGAGAACTGTGAAAATGTGCGCAGTTGTGGTTGGTCTTGGTCCTGGTCAGAAGCAACCTACGAGCACAAGGCATTCACTTACTGGGCACCAGACAATTTGCTCGCAGTACCTCTATCTACTCAGAGATACACCTACGATGAAATAATCGAAAATGGAGTCACCTACACTCACTACGGCTACGAGTATGTCTCTATGCTGAAGTTGATTGAGGTTGATTCCGAGAATCTGACTCTATCCCTCCACGGTGATGTAAACCATTCAAACTTCTACAACGAAAACGGTTTGTCTGATTGGTGGTATGGTAGCACAACCAGTATCCGCCGTTCAATCTTCATGGGAGACTATGTCTATGCCTTCTCTGCTCTTGGTGCTACAGTTCATCTAACTGATGACCTAACACCAATTGTTGAACTGGAGATTCCAGGTCAAGAGATCTCAGAAAAATACTACGATGACGAAGTCGAGGTAGCCGACTCTGAAGAATCTGAATCGACATCATCGGGCGATGGAGCAGAACCCGAAGAATCCTGAGAAATTGCTTAGGATTATCTGAACCTTAGAGACCGACCTGTACTTCCTGCAGATGCTACGGCTGTGCCTCTTAGAGGACCATCTCTCTGTCTTTGATGAACAACCTGACCATCAACAATCGTATAGATTGGCCAACCAGTAAGTTCGCATCCTGCAAACGGTGTCCATCCAACTCGAGCCCAAGTGTCTGAGTCTTCGATGACTCGTCTTGTCTCCATGTCAACTAGTACAAGGTCAGCGTCGTAGCCCTCAGTGAGCCTGCCTTTGCCTTCCATTCCGTAGACATTAGCAGGACCTTCACACATCCAACGCGCTACATCTGTAACTGAGCACATGCCTTCTGAAGCATGTGTTAGCATACATGGTAGAGAGGTTTCAACACCTGGCATTCCCGAGTGTGCCTTTGGAAATCCTAGGTTTTTGTTTTCTAGTGTGTGTGGAGCGTGATCAGTGGCGATACAATCAATCGTTCCATCTTTCAGCCGCTTCCACAAAGTGTCACGGTCGTGTGAGTAGCGAATTGGAGGATTCATCTTCAGCCGAGTACCAATGCGTTCGACATCGGTATCATCGAATGTGAGGTGTTGTGGACAAGTCTCAGTGGTAATTAGGTCACCTTTGTTTGAAGCTAACCAATCCGCTTCTATACCACTAGTAAGATGTAGAACGTGTAATCTGTGGTCATGGTCCTTAGCAAGTGCAGAAGCTCTCTGAGTTGCCATTAGTGCACAGGTATCGTCTCTCCATTCGGCATGGGCAGCGATATCGGTCCTATGCTGGAATTCAGGCCAGCGTTCATTCAATCTGTCTTCATCTTCTGCATGAGTTGCAATTATTCCACCAGTATTAGCAAATATATTCTCAAGATGTTTTTGTTGATGAACAAGAAGATCACCCGTACTGCTACCCATAAAGACCTTGATTCCACAAATTCCATCAGTTGGTGAAGGGTTATCGGGAGTCCCTACTGCATCTTGCAAATCACTGACATTGTTCGGTGTTGCTCCGATAAAGAAGCCGTGATGTGTTACTGCATTACGAGCAGCAGAATCAATCTTTGATTGCATTGCCTTCAAGGTGGTAGCAGCAGGGACATTATTTGGCATATCTAAGAAAGAAGTAACTCCTCCTGCCGCGGCAGCACGACTTCCACTACCAATGTCTTCTTTCTCAGGTTGTCCTGGTTCTCTGAAGTGTACTTGTGGGTCAATTGCACCGGGTAATAGGAACAACCCTTCAGCATCAATAATGACTTCACCAGAATCTGCAGAAAGCCCTCCCCCTTCCGCAATTGTGCTAATTGTATTGCCTACAACTCTTAGGTCACCATCGACAATACGACCACCGATTACCATCGATGAATTTTGAATCAACATTCGATGGCTCATGTCCGCTCACTTTCTGCCGGGTAGCAGACTGCTCAAGACTGTTCTGCTTTGAAATTCATAGTGATTCTGTTATCCCGCGCTGTTCAAATAACCGATGCCTCAGGGATGGCCAGCGAGTTTGAGTAGCCAGGTTATCTCGTCGGGCTCATAACCCGGAGACCGGTGGTTCAAATCCACCACTCGCTACCATTATTATCCAATAGACAAAGAATCCTTATCTAAGAATATTCAAACATATTTACTGAAAGGAAAAAACAAAGTGAAAGTGAAATAATAAGTTACTGCTCGCTTATAGACCGCCGATTTCACTTTCAATCTAGTGAAGGGGGTCAATCAGTTCTTCATATACCGAGAGGGAGCCAGATTAGGTGTAGGAAAGGTGAGATAGATGGCCAAGAAGACAGCGAGTGAGAAAATGGAAGAAGACGACGGTTCGATAACGATTGATGTTGATGAGCAACAAGCAACCATAGAGGATTTACCTGGTGTGGGTCCTGCGACTGCAGAGAAATTACGAGAAGCAGGATTCGAAGAATTACTCGCGATTGCTGTAATGAGTCCTACTGAACTAGGTGAACAGGCCGAACTTGGTGAGGCAGTATCGTCAAAGATAATACAAGGAGCAAAAAAGCTAGCAAACATTGGTGGATTCGTTTCAGGGAATACTTTACTCGAGCGACGACGAGAAGTACAGAAACTGACTTCCGGAGCTGCTGCTCTTGACGAATTATTAGGTGGAGGCTTCGAAACCCAAGCAATTGTCGAGGTATACGGTGAGTTTGGTAGTGGTAAAACTCAGATAGGCCATCAGTTAGCTGTTAACACATTACTTCCTCTTGAGCAAGGTGGATTTGATGGAGAGGTTTTCTACATAGATACAGAAGATACATTCCGTCCTGAGAGAATCGCTCAAATGGCTGAGGGAGTTGGTTTGGATCCGATCCAGGTTCTTGACAGGATTCATGTTGCTCGTGCTTACAATTCAGCACACCAAATGCTCCTAGTTGATGAGATTAAGAGGGCATCGAAAAATATTGATGTTAAATTGATAATTGTAGATTCTCTCACCAGTCATTTCCGTGCAGAATATGTTGGGAGAGGTCAGTTAGCCCCCCGTCAACAAAAACTCAATCGTCACTTGAAGGAACTAAAGCAATTATCAGATGTTCATAATGCACTAGTTCTTGTTACAAATCAAGTTATGTCCAGACCAGATGCATTGTGGGGAGATCCAACCAAGGCCATTGGAGGACACATTGTTGGTCATGCAAGTACATTCCGCCTCTATTTGAGGAAGTCAAAGGGAGGGCGAAGAATTGCTCGTCTAGTCGACAGCCCTAACCTTCCAGAAGGAGAGGCCGTGTTTACCGTGACTGCCGAGGGTCTCAAAGATTGATTTTTGAGGCCCTTGGGGTCCGAACAACATAGCTGTCAAGAAGTGACGAATTGATTCTTCCATAGAACCAAAGATGCTTCTTCGAAATCATTCTGTGTTAGTTCGTAGGCCCAATGCTGTAATGATTGTCTGATTACTGGGCTAATACTTTCATCATTGAAAACAGTTTCATTAGCGATGATTTTCTTAATTAACATATTTTTAAATCTCCCTTTTGGACCTGTAAAATTTAACCATCGTTTGATTTGCCTATCATCATCAATGCTTCTTCTACCTACGAAGAACCGACAGTACCATTGTACCCAACCATAGGGGTCCTGCTCTCTAATCCAACCTTTTGATTCCCACATTCTTAATGATGTACCACTTGAAACTTTGAATCGATTTAGATTCTTATCATAAATTTCATTGATTAGCAGTTCATTAGGAATTTCATCCCACCATTTACTGAATTCTAGATGCTGATCACTGAATTTCTTATTAGCAACATTGGAATAAATCTCTTTCCAATAAATCCCCCCGAAACTACCTCTAGAAAAAATTTCTTTAGGTGTAAGATTTGGCTTGAATTCGGGGTAATCTGGGAAAATTATTTTTCCATATTTATCCTTAACATTCAGACTAGATCTTTGATTATTTTTCAAAATCACTCATCCCCTGGGCCGCCCGGAATTTCTCGTGCAACTAGAAAGTATAGTATTGAACCAGTTATTACAGCTGCAATACCTTTCCATGCACCAAGCTCATCTACCGGTGGGATAATTGCTGCCTCTTGCATCCAAGAGAGTACTGCAAACATAATTCCAAATGCTGAAATAAACAACCAGAATGAGAGTATTTTTTCTCTATTTAATTGTTTTATTGCCATTATAATTCCTCAAAGAGGTACAGTCTCAAGAGTACTTTCAATTTCTCCTATTAGGTTGCTAACATGTTTTTCACTAAAGGATAGTGAAAGTTCACTTGCCTTGAATAAATCAGCAAGTCCCATAGTATATCCTAGTGAAAGCCCGGACTTGTATTTTGACAAAGCATCAGCCTCATCATTACGATGATATTGCCACATTTGGAGCGCTCCTAGTTGTGCAATTCCATAGTCAACATAGTAAAATGGGACCCCAAATAGATGACCTTGTCGTTGCCATGAAACTTCTCTGTACTCCTCCAAGCCACTATGGTCTAATTCTGCTCCAAATCTTTTTCCGAGGTCCAACCACTTCTGTGCTCTTTCTTCTCGAGAATGATTTGGATTTGCATAAATCCAATGCTGAAAGGCGTCTATTGTTGCACACCAAGGCATGAATGAAATAATACCCTCTAGATGATTTCTTCTTGCTCTATCTGCATCTTCTTTTGAATAGAATTCTTCCCATTGGGAGTGAGTTAGAAGTTCCATGGACATACTAGCAACTTCTGCAAATTCAATCGGGGCATTCCGCTCATGAATTAGATCGAGATGACCGCTGTAGAACGAGTGAAATGCATGTCCAGCCTCATGAATCATTGTCTCTACATTTCCTTGTGTTCCTGCGGCATTCATGAAGATAAATGGCATCCTACTCTTCTGTAGATAATATTGGTAACCTCCTGGAGCTTTCCCAGGCCGACTATCTAAGTCTAGGCAATCATTCGCATCTAATTTATCAAAGAGAGTACCTAATTCATCCGACATAAGGTGGAATATTCTTGAGCACCCATCGACTAAATTTTGTACATTATTGAATGGTTTGAGAGGTTGTCTTCCTTTCGGGTCAACACCCATATCCCATGGCCGTAGATTATCGAGATTGAGTGCTTCCATGCGTTCCGCATCAGTTTTGTGACGTAGTGGCTGACATACTGATTCAATCGAGTTATGAAATTCTAGACAATCTTCAATTGTGTAATCAAATCGATGCATTGCAGAGAACATAAATTGTTGGAATCCATCAAACCCTGCATTGGTAGCTATTTGATGTCTAATTTGAATCATTTCGTCAAAGATTTCCGATAATTTTTCAGAATCTTGAAATCTTCTTTCTGTAACAGCACGCCAAGCAGCCTCTCTAATAGATCGGTCTGTATTTTCAAGATATATTGCCATCTGAGGAATAGTCTTTTTTTCTCCATCAAATTCAATAATTTGAGACCCGCAAATTTCATCATATTTTGTATCAAGTTTTGTGACTCTTGTTTGAAGAGGAATATTTTCTTCACGGAAAATCTCAATGTCAGTTTTGAGCCCTTTGATTAGAATATCATAACGCTCTGGTAATTCATCAACAGATGGGTGTTGAACTATTCTTTTGTTTAGAATATCACTATATTCAGACAACTTTGGTTGCACATTCTCAACAAAGCCCATCCATGCTTTCTGAATTTTCTCATCATCAGTGTGGCAAGTCATATTGATGTAAAGTCGGGCTCTAGTTTCTGAGATAATTTCTGAAAGAGCAGAACGGTCATGAATGAATGTCTCTAAACAATTAGAACAAGAAAGTACCCTATCCTTTAGATCATTCATATAGGGTTCAATCTGAATCCAAGAACTGCCATCTAAGTCATCTGGTACGAACCCCATAAAATCCTCTCCTACAGTTATTGGCAGTACCCTATGTCTATCAGTTTGACCCTAGAAGGGTCAACCATTCATATCAGCCATTGCTGCATGATTAAGAAAGGTATTTTCCATGTATTCGGAGGGGATACGTTCGCCTTCGTTTAATGATCCAATTCTAACCAATCCTTCGTTACTAGGCATTGGGCGTTTCACAACCAATGAAGCCTCCAAATGTAGTTGTAATCTTTCGGCTTGTTTGGTATTTTCATTGAAAATATCTCTTGGAATTTCAATATTAGCAAAACCTGTTCCAATTTCAAGTTCGGGAATATGGATAATCCAAGCCTGTTCATCCCCTTTTGTCAATCCTGCACGTTCAAATGCCGTTCGTATTTGATGAGTTCCCGACAAAATACGCAAGAATTCAGCGTCAGGAGTTCTGGCAGTCATTTTTCCTGAAACTTCCCTCCGTCTCAGTGCATGCCAGACTGTCCACAAGTGAACTTCACTCGCAGCAACATCAAAAGCCATCAGAAACCATCGTTCGTTCGGTCTCCATTCATTGAATTGGTTGACTTTTTCCATTGGGTCGTCTATTGGGTCTTGAAACTTGATACCCCAAGCGGGGAACCATGGTACCCGATGTGATTTCTCCACGTTCGGCGATGGCTTCTGACTGATGAATTATGTCATTCATTATCTTCTTCGAGATACCCTACTTGCTTCTGCCACAATATTACTCACAAGTTTCGGACTCCAACCTCGAAGGTCGGCTAACTTTGAGCTATCTTTTTCAGTTAGAGAAGCAACATCTAGAGCGGTTTCAACACCTAATAGTTTCATCATCTCTCTTGCTCTTGTTCTGCCTACACCACGAATAGTCACTAATCCAAGTAGTTCTGTCTTACATCCGTATCTGACTCGACGATGTAGTTCACTAACAGCATCAACCAAATCTCGATGACCTTCGGGGTCAATATTACGCAGTTCTTCATCTTCGGAGAGAATTTCACGCATTGCGAACAATAGCCATTCAGCGAGATCGACTCTACTTCGTAAGTCACCAGGTTGTACATTCCAGCGATTCTCAAGATCTTCCATCTTTGTTTCTTCAATCCATTCTTGAAGCACTAATACTCCTTTCATCCTCCTTTCCTGATCCGAATCAACAGGTTCAGCGAGGAATTCTCTTTCGTGATTGTGAATTGCAGAATTAATTAGGTCCCATTCTTCTTTACGTGGCCATAATGCTATGAAATCAGGCGTACAGGCTGCTAAGTGAAGAAGACCTAGAGGAGAAATCTGATGAATATCATCAACACCTCTCATTACATCCATGGCAACTTTCAACCCATCGTGGATTATTCTACCAGAGATTGGATTGAGATACAGTCGTGCAACCCGTTGTCCAAGTGCAGTAGCCTCATAGGTCATCGCGGCCGAATCTGGTAGAATTTCCTCGCGTTCAGTTTGTAGACTCGCCTTTCGGAATCCGAAGATAGCGGGTCCTTTTCGAGGAGTGAGAGATGTTGAGGCGACTACTTTTTTTTCAGTAATCTCAAGCCCCGGAATTGAACTACTAGTTTTTGCCCAAGTAGGCATTTCATCTTGCCAATTCTCATCTTCCCGTGACGTTTCGTCTTGTCTATTCTTGATTCGTTCCAGAACCTCCTTAGATTCTCCATTTTTAGTTATCATTTCATTTAGTGTCAACCAGTTGACGACATCATCAATTCTAGATTCTAGCATATCACTTTCAATTTGAGTGGCGAGAAATGTTTCACCAAAGAACCTACTCAATGCATCCCTATCTCTAATTCCACTTGTAGCAATTATTGACAATAGATGAGTCAAAAGAGCGGGGTCCTCTTCCGGTCTCAAAGCAGAAGGATTAGCAAGTTTGGAAGTAACTTCCTCAGCATCACTCAAAAGATATCTATCTACGAGATTAAGTTCCTCATCGTCATCTTTTGCAACAATCCAAGCATCGCCAGCATTGTCATACTTCGGTCGTCCAGCCCTTCCCAACATTTGCCGAATTTCCATAACAGGTACGGGCATTGATCCCCCTGCTACACTACTCCACCTTCGGTAATCTCTGACTATCACTCTTCTAGCAGGTAAGTTGACACCTTGGGCGAGAGTTGGGGTAGCAACGATTGCTAGTAGTGCGCCCTTTCTGAATGAATCTTCGATAGTTTTGCGTTGTGTATGACTCAAACCTGCGTGATGAAATGCAATACCTCCTCTAATTGCATTGGAAAGCGCCCTTCCCATTACAGATGTGTCTTCGCTTCGAGTCATTTTCTCGGCAATTGAATTCCATTCTTCTGCCATTTTTTCATTATATCGTGAAGAGTTTTGTTTGACTTCTTTGACAACATATTTAGCTAATTCTCGAGCTTCTTTTTGTGCCGATGCACGGGAGTTAACAAAGATTAGAATCTGTCCTGCTGAATCTACAGTGTCATCAAGAACCGCTTGAAATTTACGAGTTTTCTTACCTTCTATGGTTCTAGGTTCTGGCCACTCACCACCCCCTGGTCCATCGATTCGGTGAACCTTGACATCTAATCCAGTTAGCGTTCCCGAGTGAAGCCGAATTGGTCTCCAGTCGGATTCTATCAGTTTAGCATCCAACCATTCAGCCATTTGAGTACCATTGCCAACAGTTGCAGATAGAGCAATAATCTGAGCTTCAGGCCTTGAATGTCTGATTCTAGATAGTAGAACCTCAAGAGTAGGCCCTCTGCCTATATCATGCAATAGATGGAATTCATCTGAAACAACAACTCCAATTTTTTCCATCAAATTACTTCTTGTTCTCAATAGGGAATCTAATTTCTCACTAGTGCAAACTAAGATGTCTGCCTCCTCAATACTTTCAGTTTCTCCCCCTCTGTCACCGATGGCAATTCCAACAGTTAGTCCAACTAATTCGGCTAATTCACGTAACTCCTCTACTTTTTCCGAGGCTAGAGCCTTCAGTGGTACAATGTACAAGCCTCGACATCCCTCTAAGTCTGTAAGTAACCTCTGAATAATAGTCAAGTGGGCAACTAGCGATTTCCCACTGGCTGTAGGAATTGTTAGCATCAAATTCCTTCCAGATAGAGAATATGGAAGTGCCTCTTGTTGAGGGGGAAAAAGCTCCTCTATACCCCATTCAGATCTTAGAAATTCAATCAACCGCTGGTCTAATTTGATGTCTGCAAGAGACACCGGAGCAAGGTCTTCACCAGCGGCCACGAATAAACTCAGAATCCGCTGTTCTAAAGGATGTCTAAGGCTAAATGAGTAAACTGAAACTGATTAGGTTAGAGCGTTCGAATTCAATTCCATCGGTGAAATGCAGGATGTCCTTCTGTAACTGCAACAAAAAGTCCCTCTCCAGTAGCACAAATCTTGTCTTCAGCCATCAATGTCATCTTGACAGAGGCTCTGTCTTCCTTGAGTTCAGTTACTTCGCCGATAACAACGAGTTCTTGACCAAATGGAGTAGGTCGCCGAAGTTTGATACTGTAAGTAGCGGTAACAGTACAAGGTGGTTGTGAATCACCAGAGGCGTCCATCAAGGCGATTGCAGCAGTCCAATTTCCATGACAGTCCATTAGTGCTCCAATTATTCCTCCATTGATCATTCCCGGAAATGCTTGATGTTCTAGAGAGGGTGTAAATCGCATTTCTAGTCCATTTTCAGACCTTAGTGAACGAATCCTCAATCCATCGTGATTAGCAGGTCCACAACCGAAGCAAATACTGTTTGGTGCATATTTTTCTTGCACAGAAGGTGGTCCATCAGTACACATCATTTGCTCCACGCGAGTAGCCGCATTCAACAATTTCTACAGGTATTCAATGCCTAACACTCATATTTCGCCTACTCCCCACAAGGTCATTGGCTGCTTCTTCTGACGACCCTAGCCCTGCTGATGGAGAGGGTGAAAAGATTCCTGTATCTAGGGTGAAACGGCGTAGGCATCGTCCTCTTAAGGTAGCCAATCAAATCCCTCAACGCCGCCGCAAGGAGATTGAAAAGGCTCTAGGTGAGTCCGGTTCAACCCCAAAGGAATGGTCTAGGTCAAGTGATTGGAAATCTCATAGAATAGGTCGTAAACGTGTGAAACCAGGGACAATTCGCCAAGTTGAATTTGATTTAATGGATATAGAGATAGGTGAATCCTGGCCGATACCAATAACTGTAGTTCACGGAACTCGTCCAGGTCCGATTGTCACAATCATAGGCGCAGTACACGGGAACGAACTTATTGGCCCCCTTGCTCTTACATATTTACAATCTCCAAATATCATGGGTGAGGGTATGGCAATAGATCCTTCTTCAGTCGCAGGGACAATCCGTATTATTCCCATCGTCAACATGCCCGGTTATCGACGCTCGACACGCTATATGAGTGATGGAAGAGATTTGAATCGTTTTTTCCCCGGCAAAGAAAATAGCAATACTACTTCGAGAGTTGCACATAGACTTTGGAAAGAATTGTTTTCTACAAGCGACCATATCATCGATTTGCATACTGCGGCGCTCGGTCGAACAAATATGCCGCAGATAAGAGCAAATCTTGCAAATCGGCTAAGTAATCGTTCTGCGCGAGCATTTGGCATTGAGTTAATTCTAGATAACGAAGGGCCAAAGGGATCTTTGCGTCGTATTGCTGATGAATCGGGAATAAGTTGCATAACTTACGAAGGAGGTGGTTCTGACGAATCTAATCCTGAATCGATACAAGTTGCATTATATGGGATACTCAATGTGTTAAGGAGTCTAAAGATGATCCCCGGATATCCAAGTAGACCTCGATTCCGACTTCTTGCTTCAGGTTCAGTATGGATTCGTTCCGACTATGGAGGCTTACTTGATGTGCTAGCACCAGCGGGTTCTTTTGTTGAGGAAGGAGAAGTTGTAGCTACTGTTTCAGACCCAGAGCATCCAGGTCAAATGATGGATGTCAAATCACCCACCCAAGGTCTGATGATTTGTTCTGCCACACATCCATTCGTCACAACGGGAACTCCTATTGGCCATATTATTCAAATTACTAAGGCTGTGAAAACAGTACAACGTCGTCTTGACGAAGAGGGTCTTCTAGTATTATCCGGTACTGATGGCGAACCACCTTGGAGAGAAGATGAGGATATCGAAGACATATCCGTTGAGGGGGTTTGGGAAGGTGGTTCTCCCGATGCTGAATGGGGAGATAACTTGAGAGCAGCAGCCGAAGAAGAAGCTGATGAAGCGTGATTATTCTTCTTCATCTAGCGATTTAGATACTGCTGTTGCTGTGACTAGAAGTGGAGGGTCATCAGATGATTTTGTTACTGCAGAAGCAGTGACCAAAATCGGTTCATCCTCTTCGTTCTGGTAAAGTGATAGATAACCAAGATCCGGGGCTGAAGGTAGTTCAACGGAACGATGTTCTGGTGTATCTCCCTTAGGCCTCAGATTAATCTTAAATTCTCTGTAGGCATCAGCAATTCTCTTATTTTGATTAATTCTAAACGCTCCAAATGCAACACCTCCAACAATTGTAATAATAAGAATCAATATGATTATGATGCCAACGGCTGAACCAAAGAATGAGATTAGTGATTCAGTAAAAGTAGGTGGTTCAACGTAGACCTCGACACCGATTATCCATTGTAGTTTAGTTTCAACTCCTGAATCAATAATAGTTGCATTCAGGTATCTCATCCCATCGCCTTGTTCGCAGAGAATTTTTTCTAATTCCAAATCTCTAGACTCACAATCGATAATTTCAAGCCACAACCTCTGTCCATCATTTGTCACATAATCTGAGAGATTTACACCTTCCATTTCCCAAATAATATCTTTACTAATCTCAAGAGGAATACCATTCAAATTTACGGCAAATGAACGATTGACTGCATCCCAGTGGCCTAATCCAGATCTAGCTGGATTTGAACCTATGATTAGTTCTCTATTAATCGCATTTTCATCGTCAATAATATCATTACAATCATCATCCCACCCGTTCCAGATTTCATCAGCATCTGGATTGATTGTTTCTACAAGATCTTGACAATCCTCAAAAGCATAGAAACCATCCTCATCTCTATCAAAATCATAAGTCAGAGGGTCCGATTTTGTGGTCATTATTTCGTGTCCATCACCAAGACCATCTCCATCTGAATCAAATAGATTCGGATCTGTGGCAATATTGTGATACTCATCATAATCGTAGAGTCCATCCGAATCGGAGTCTAAATCGTAATAATCTTCATCGATAATATCGTCACAATCGTTGTCTTTACCATCTAGTGCTTCTGGTTGATACGGAGCACGTTCACTATCATCGTCTTGACAATCTTGGAACCAATACCAACCATCTGAATCGTCATCAGGGTCTGCCCAAAGTGGATTAGACCCATGTACATTCACTTCATTTCCATCAGGTAAGCCATCATCATCCGTATCACCATCATATGGGTCTGTGCTGGTGTTGTGGAATTCATCGTAATCATCGAGTCCATCGAAATCAGTGTCGAGGTCCCAGAATCCCTGATCAATTACCAAATCACAATCATTATCACTCCCATCTAGCAATTCTGGTAGAGCAGGGTTTCGATATGGATCATCATCATCACAATCTAGGAACCACTGATATCCATCATTGTCATTATCTACATCGTAACTTAGTGGATCTGAACCATGTGTTAGTATTTCTTCACCATCAGTCAATCCATCATCGTCTGTATCTTCATCAAGATATTCAGTACCATAGATATGGTATTCGGGCCAGTCCTTGAGTCCATCATTATCACGATCTGTGAAGTTGTAACCTTCATCGATATAGTCGTCACAATTGTTGTCAATTCCATCTAAACTTTCGTACGCTCCAGGATTTACGTTTGGATTGTTATCGTTACAATCTTGGAAATGATAGAACAAGTCACTATCTGCATCAGGGTCATAGACTAGAGGGTCAGTTCCCCAATATGTCACTTCAATACTGTCTGATAATCCATCGTCATCTGAGTCCGAGTCTAGAGGATCAGTACCGATGAGATTAATTTCTTGTTCATCGGTTAATCCATCAACATCTGAGTCTGCAGAAAGTGGGTTAGTGCCGTAAGTTATTACTTCATCATAATCTGATAAACCGTCGTCATCCGAGTCATAATCGTAAGGATTAGTGCCCCAGACAAGAGTCTCATTTTCATCAGATAAACCATCATCGTCATGGTCTAAATCAACATCAATTCCATGAAAAATCACTTCCCATGTGTTCAGCGTTCCATTATCCCCTGAGGATGTATCGCGTACTTTGAGAACCCACTCACCTAAACTAGATTCACCCCAGTTTTGTACCGTGTTGAATAACCAATTACTGTAGTGGTTTCCACCGTCTGAATGTCCCTCAGCTAACCAAGATTCGGTTCCTGAAGGGGAGACTAGGACAATATCTAGATCACCACGATAGGTGTGGTTGATGTCGACAATTACATCTACACTTTCCAATTGTAGTTCTAATGTTGTATTGAATGAAAATTCAGTCCAATTAGAATCACCATCAGGTATGCTCTCGTATTCAATAAATGGTCCATGCGTGAAGTTGGTTTCATCATCTAGTGTAACCCAGTTTTCGGCTAAAGCAACAGCAGCCCCCGCATCAACTGCCCCAAACCCATACTTGTGGGACACGTCATGACCAGCCCCATTGATATTCCAAGATGAGTCACTTGGGTCATTCATACGAGATGATTGAACAAGAATTTCTTGCACATCACGCCAGGTCAAATCCTCATTAGCATCGTACATTAGCGCAATCACGCCTGCCGCTAGTGGTGTTGCGCTTGAGGTACCACCAAAGTCATGAGTGAGATTCCCACTACTATTGTATCCGCCAGTTCCATTGATGTCGGTGGTTGTGATTCCTTCACCATCACCATTTGAATGAGCAGCAACCAGAATATTAGCACCGGGCTCAGCATAATACGATTGTTCACCATAATGTGTAATTGCAGTCACAGCAATAGTAAATCGGCTGTTTGCATAACCATCGTAATTTGAGTTATCATCACCAGTCAGTCCATTACCTGCGGCCCAAGTGATAGTATTCCCAAGTCCTTCTCTTCCCAAATATGCATCAGATTCGAAGACTGCTAGAGTTAGTGGGCCTGGCGCCTGTAGAGTTTGTCCATCATCAGATGGTCCCCATGAATTAGTGTAAATATCGATATCATCCTTTTCGAAGGAAAGAGCCTCGGCCTCTGTAGCATCTCCGGCCCAACAGGCGATTAGTGTTGAGCCTGCAATTGTGGCCTCCCATGCAGCACCGGAGACATACAACGAGTTATTTCCAACCGCAGCAGCAACTCCAGCAACCGCAGTGCCGTGACCGTTCCAACTACTAGGAGAGGGGTCTGAATCATCATCACACCAATCGTACGAATACGAGGGGTCATAATTATCAGCAAGGTCAGGATGAGAATGATCTAGGCCGTCATCAACGATACTGATGATGACTCCATTTCCTCGATAATCATCCCAAACATCAGTGGCATTGATGTCTTCGCCGGAAACACCACCTGTCTGACCGGTATTTTCTAGATGCCACTGTGAAGAAAATTCAGGATCATCGGGATTGTCACGAATTTGTTGCTGTTTCAGAATAAGTGGAGAAAATGATTCAATTTGACCTAAGGATAATGCTTCTTTCATCAAAGGTATGGCTTCTAATGGCTCCTCAAAGTACCATATGTAAGCACCATTTAGGATTGGTGCTTGTTCTACGTGTTTAGGACTAGGAATAGTCCAAGAGTGCTTATTCATAGGAACTTGAGTGACTACTAACCACTCGTTTGTTTGTTCCAACTGTTCTTGTGAATATTGATCTAGATTTTCAACTCTATCAAAAGCGGTTTGTACGGCACGCGAATAGGTTGGAATTATCTCTTCACCATTAATTTCGAGGTCAAATCTTTGGTTCTGTTCATCTGTAATCGCAGCTGCAACCGGACTGATTAACATCATCACCAATAGCATTGCAACTGTACGCATAAACAAGGGTCGCACATATTCGGGTTTTAGCCGTTCCCAACGAGTGAGTGGGTCTCGCTTCGGTCAAATTAACCTTCATTGAACCCTTTAATCGCTGCATGAACTTCATCATCACTCATTAAACGACGCTGTGATTTTGCTACTTCAAACATGTGAGCAACCAAGTCGTCGTTTACTTCATACCCATTGTTTTGAAGCCACCATGTTATGTTTGAGCGTCCACTCATATGACCAATTCTAATGACCTGTTGAAGGCCATAATCTTGTGCGGGAACACCTGAATATACCCTGTCTGCTAGCCAATGGTCGCCTTTTTTCATCGCCTTTACCACAGCACTTGCATGTACGCCTGTTCCCGTTTCAAATGCATCCTTGCCAAATACTGGATAATTACGAGGTAATGCTACTTCGATATACTCGTGTGCCTTACGCATATAGTCGTTCAAAGCAGTCAGGTCATTTTTGATGACTCCCATCAGGGACAGATTGACTAGGGTTTGATCGAGAGGGGCATTGCCTGCTCTTTCTCCAACTCCCAAAGCCGTCCCATGAATTACATCCGCTCCCGCTTCAACTGCGGCTAGATTGTTAGCAACCCCTAAGCCCCGATCTTGATGGCCGTGCCAGTTAACTTCGATATCACGACGCTTAACTCCTGCATCAGGTATAACTTCGTCTTGGATAAATCCTAGGAGTTTCCTTACACCATTAGGAGTGACATGACCGCAAGTGTCGCAGACACAAATTCGGTCAGCACCTAATTCGATAGCTCGAGTGTAGACTTCTTTGATTTCCTCTGGTTTGCTTCGAGTAGTATCTTCTGTAACGAACATTACTGGGATATCGTTGTCCACTGCGAATGAAACTGCCTTTTCGGCAGTAGAAAGAATTCGATCCATGGTCCAGTCCTCTGCAAATTGTCTGATAGGACTGGTTCCAAGAAAGGCACTAGCTTGGATTTGGCGTTCATGTTTAGCCTGAAGGTCAACAAGTGGTTCGATATCACTAACAACCGTTCTTACAGCACATCCAGGTCGTAATTCGTAATCATTTTCCCCCATGTGAGTTAACATAGCATCAATATGAGATACATGGAATGGTCCTGCACCAGGTAGCCCTAAGTCCACCTTTTGAATTCCTAGTTTTTCCATGAAATCAATAAGTTCTATTTTCTGCTCAATGGTTGGATTACGCGCACTAGGGCTCTGTAGTCCATCACGCAGAGTCTCATCATCAAACCATACATCATGAGGGTGGTTTGATGGCTCTCGCACAATCTCATAATCAATGGTATTCCAATCGTAGATGAGTTCGCTCTCCTTCATCCGCTCACCGCTACTACGCCCACCGAACAGACGAGCCCCTGTTTGAAGCATTCGGGGTTTCATGCTGAGTTGGCTTCGCTATTGGCGCGTGAACGTAACTCATACCTAATCATGAATGCGAGGGAAATGAAAGCTCCAAAAATACCTCCGTAAAGACCGAAACTAGCTGTTACTACAATTACGAACATTACCGCGAGATAAAACATTGAGACAAAGAAAGAATTCGTTGCACTAGGAATCCTTCCTTCGGGTCCCTGAGGTTCATTTGGGTCAATAATGAAAACTGTTCTCGCGTACCATAGTGATACAATTACAGTGTTACATCCGAAGATGTAATACAATTCATCACCACTATCTATTCCACCGAGTGTTATTGGCGCTGCTAATGAAAGTAAGACTAGAAGTATTGCATAAAATTTCATTTCAATTAATGTTCTTTCAGCACCTTTGACCCCTGGCATCATCGGGACTCCAACTTTCTCATATTCTTCCGAACGATATAGTGCAAGTGCCCAGAAGTGCGGTGGAGTCCAGAGGAAAATTAGTAAGAACATGAACCAAGGCATCAGGCTTCCTAAATCGACAATCGAAGTAACAAATGATTGAACCGATTCTATTTCTATGGAGAGTTCTCCAACTGCAGTAGCCCAACCAATTACTGGTGGCGTGGCTCCTGCAATTCCTCCGATGACAATATTTTGAGTAGAAGTTCGTTTCAGCCAGATGGTGTATATCAGAACATAGAACAGTATGCTGAATGCAGCCCAAAAGGCAGCGACGGTGTTTGCCATTACGATGAACCAATATGTTCCAATTATGGAAATAAAGATTCCAAATATCAATGCCCCATTTGCTGTTATGGCTCCAGATGGAATCGGTCTATTGGACGTTCGAGCCATTATTGGATCTATGTCTCGGTCATACCACATATTGATTGCATTCGCTCCTCCTGCCGTCAGGTATCCTCCAACAAAGACGACCAACATTGTTTCAATAGTTGCTAGCCAGTCCATTTCACTGGGGTCTAGTAGATCGTGAGATAATACTGCACAGAGTGCAGTAATTTGCAGTAGGACAACGACACCCGGTTTGGTGAGAGCCAGCCAAGCTCGAACTCCAGATACTGGCTCCTTCATATCACGCCCTATGGGCGTGAGTCCTTGAATACCACTCATTCAAGAGTTTCAACAGTTGTGTCATACAGGGTGCCAACGGAAGTCGAAAGCCAAACAGTTGCTAGGACGAGAAATGTTAGTGATGCAAGTAGTAGATGTAAGAGGGACAACCATTCCTCAAATCCTGAATCAGCAGTCCACGAGAATATGTAAAATGCCCCAACAACGACATTTAGCAGGAAAAGACCAGTTGCAGTCCATATCCAGTTTCGGAGGATTTGGCCATGTTGATGCTGTTTTTGCTCCTTCATAATTAGCCATGCTGCTGCAAGAAGAGCAATTTCAACTATTGCGACAATCCATCTATGGATAATCTGAGATTGATCCTCAAGATTTTCTATCGTGTTAAACAACTTACCATGACACAGTGGCCAAGATTCAGCAAACCCATTTACTCCACAACCCGTATTTGCTCCACCTGTTGTAGCAACAAAAACACCTGCAAATAGTGCTATGAAAGAGCCAAATCCTAACCATGCAATTCTGTTTTTCCATCTAGTAGCTAGAACAGGGTCAAATTCAATCCATTTGGGTGTTTCATTTGTATCGCGAGAAATACAGAGCCAGAGCCAGATTAGAGATAGTTCGAAGGCTAGTGCGCTGGCTAGATGCAGTGCAACGCTCCAATGCTCATTATCCATTTCAACAGTAAACCATCCGATTAAACCCTGCCAAACGATTAGTGCTACTGATACATTCGCCACCATTTTAGTTGCAGTGTTTGATTCATCATCACGTCTAACAAGGAACCAATTCAACAATACTAGAGGTCCCAGAATAGTTCCTGCAATGAGTCTGTGAACCCATTCTGTGAATATTTGGAAAGTTGTGTATCTATGATGCTCACCACGCGAATCAATTTCGTCGGGGTTTTCGTCCCACCAAATTTCTTGTTCATCAGGGCTTACATCAAAGGACCAACTGCCAAAGCAAGTCGGCCAATCAGGACAAGATTCGCCAGCATCATAGATTCTAATTACTCCGCCAATTGCAATCACTAGAAATGTGACAGCAATTAGACCAGCAGTCAGTCTTCTAGTTGAAATTCGGTCCAGCATGAGTCATTCTCCACTGCTGATTAGTACCACGATGTGGTACAGAATTTTCATTCCTCCTTAATGTGGGGATCGACATCAATAGGGATACGATGTGACTCGTATTCTAACATGGCAATCTTAAGAGGATCAAGAACGAAGCGAGCCTTAGCATCTTCAATACCATATAATTGAACTAATTCATTCATGAAGTTCTCCCTAAGCTCTTCCTCAGAGACATAGAGTGGAGCACCCATGCTGATTTGTAGCGCCCGGGCTCCGATAATTCGTGCCTTTTCAAATCGGGTGTGCTGTCTTGCAGGCTTAACCATCGAGGCGGGCCACCGGAGGCCCCCCTATTAGCCCACCGGCCGGCTTACGCCCCCTATGGGGGCGCTTATTGAAGGATTAATTTCGTTCAATTAGCATACTTACCGCATTTCCGCCACCAAGACATATTGCGACAATTCCTCTATTTCCACCAGTTCGAATCAAAGTATTGGTTAAGGTCATCAAACAACGTGTTCCAGTTGCACCTAGTGGATGGCCAATGGCAACTGCCCCTCCATTAGGATTGAATCCTTCATCTGGGAAATTGAAGGCACTCTGTATGGCACATGAAGCAACAGCAAAGGCTTCATTATGCTCTAAGATGTCAATATCAGAGATGTCTAATGAATTACGCTCTAGCAGTGACTCAATAGCGGGAATTGGTGCCGACATGACTCTGTGTGGTTCCACTCCTGAAGTTGTAAAATCAACAATTCTTGCTAGTATTGGCCAGCCGTTATTTGTAGCAACCTCTAGTGATGCAATTAGTATTGCAGAAGCACCATCTGAAACCTGACTTGCATTACCAGCAGTGACTTGCCCATCCTGCTTGAATACGGTTCTCAATTCTGCTAAACCTTCTCTCGTGGTATTGGATCTTATACCTTCATCTCGGTCTAATTCATCAATCGAGATGCACTCTTCTGAGAACCATCCTTCATCCCATGCTTTGTTGGCAAGAGTATGAGATCGCAGAGCATATTCATCAGAAACCTCTCTTGAGATTTCAGCCTCATCGGCTATGGTTTCACCAGTTATTCCCATCATCGAACCATCATATGCGTCCTTCAGGCCATCGTGACTGAGTACTGAATTTAGGTCTGCATATGAGATTTCGACACCTCTTCTAGCACCCCGAATGAAGTGTGGAGCGTTGCTCATAGATTCCATTCCACCTGCAATTATTACATTGGCTCGACCTGCCATAATTTCTGTCGCTCCTATCATGGCTGCTTTCAGACTGGACCCACAAACCTTGTTGATTGTGGTGCAAGGAGTGGAATATGGCAACCCAGCCGCTAATGCGACTTGACGAGCAGGAGCTTGACCTACTCCTGCTTGGAGAACATTACCCATGTATAATTGGTCAATTATGCCACTAGATGGGTCAATCTCACCCCTCTCTAAAAGTCCCTTAACTGCTAATGCACCTAGGTCAGTTGCGGAGTATGCGGAGAGCGCACCACGAAATTTTCCAAAGGGTGTTCTGGCATAAGCGCAGATGACGGCGTCCGACACAAGTGAGGCGAGAGGGGTTGTACCCTTGAATGGTGCGACGAACGCACCGCCGCTATCACTTAATTTTCGTATGAGTAGCCATAAAATTCAGCATTGATTAGTGTTGGCCTTGACTGCGGTTTAATCAAGATAGTTCGAACTGCCCACAAATCCTTGAATATTCTATATTTACTTGTTTCATCGAGATAATCAACACCACTTGTTCCACCAGTGCCGATACGGCGACCCATAATGCGCTCAACCATTCTTGCATGCGAATGTCGCCATTTTACAATAGATTCCTCAAGTTCTACAATTGCATCGATTAGTTTTCGTGGCCAAGCTAAGAGAGGTAATTCTCGATATGATTCAATGAATAGGAGTCCAGCACGAGCACGGTTTGTTTTTCCATCTGGCTTTAGAAATTCTACAGCCGCCTGATGTGTAGATGCAAAGCGTGCTGCTACCTTCTCTGGGTCTCCACCTCCACCGTATCCTATCATTCTCGATGCTGCATTTTCACAAATTGCTTGGTGGGCATTTAGGTGAGCGTCCACATATCCTTCAACAGCCATTTCATCTCCCTCGCTTTCATACAATGAGCCCATTATTGGTGTGCGCACTAACCATCCCATTAGTGCATCAAAGAGAGATGGTTTGGCCTGTGCATCTTCGAGTTTAGCCAGTATGGATGCGTCCCAATCGGACTTTGGTGCCAACTTTCGGAAAGTCTCGATAGGATCCATACCCCAAAGTCGGTCTTCATTTTTCAACCCAAGCAGAATTTCAAATTCACGAGCCTGAAATGATTCGAATCCGGATGCAGTGCCTAATCCATCACGAAATGCTAGGAAGCCTTGCGGTGTCAGCGTCTCAAGAACATTCCATTGACTTTCCATTAAACGAAAGATTTCAGATGTTCGTCCCAAATGATTTACGGCATGAGGTATATCTTCCTCAGGAACCGTTTCTTTACACAGAAGATCTCTCAAATCACTAAGTTCCTTGATGACTTGCTTGAACCAAAGCTCAAAGGTCTGATGGACGATAATGAAATGCATTTCATCATTTGAAACATCTCTTTCTTCTCCTTGTAGACTCAAAAGTGTCTGCAATTGGAGATAATTTCCATATGTCCAATTTTGGTCTTGCGCGTTTTCACTCATGCTCTGCGGATGCCGCTTCACGCTTGAATCATTACCTAGGCGGCCGTTCCGAATGCTCTCACTATTATTCGCACTACTGCGTTCTATTTTATGCTATTAAGATGTAGAAAAATGCATTTTTTGAATTTTTTTGCTAGAATAATATGTTACAGCGGAAAAAAATCCTAGTTTATTGATAAAACACTCTAAATCATCTAATCACGGCAGATAATTATGTCTGGGAGGTGCGGTGGACCAATGAAAACCGGACAAACGCCGTCTGCTGACGAAGTAATTCGTCCAATGACTGGAATACAGGTAGACTCTGACCTCGAGTTCTCTTTGTTGGGAATCAATGACGCTGAGGAACTGTTCTCAGTTGTTGAATCTAATAGAGCGTATCTCAGAGAGTGGTTACCATGGTTGGACCAAACCAATAGTGTTGAAGATGAGATTTCCTTCATTTCAATGAGTCTTGATGAGTATGAGAAGCGTGAGGGTGTAATCTATGCCATTCGTCTTGGTGGTCGGATAATCGGCACAATCGGTCTTAACTGGATAGACTGGGGTAACAGAGGCTGCGGAGTTGGATATTGGTTGTCTGAAAGTCATACTGGACAAGGCATCGTCACTCGTTGCTGCACACGCCTTATGGAACACTGTTTCGATAATCTTGGGTTACACCGATTCGTGCTAGAGGCGGCTGTGGAGAATCATGAAAGTCGTGCTGTCGCAGATAGGCTGGGGATGCGTCTTGAAGGGATTACCAAAGATAGAGAATGGTTGTATGATCACTATGTTGATGCAGCCCTATACGCGATTACCGCTCCAGAGTGGCGAACAAAAAATCAAGATTGAATTAATCCGTGATTCTCAATTGAGCAGTTACCAGGTGGTAAAGCGGCAAGGACATCATCTTGAGCCAGTCCGGTTGATTTAGCAATTCGATTAGCAATTGTTTCTTTCTTCTCCCGTCCTGGTGTAATCAGAGCCCATCTTTCACAGAGTTTTGACACACCTTCTGCAGTGCCTGATACTGGAATTGGGATTCCATTGATAATTGAAAATCCAATAGCAATTTCCATCGAGACATCTCGATACCAAGTCCGTTGTCCTCTAACTACAAATGAACCCCGGCCAAGTGATTCACCGCTCTCGGTTTGCTTTGAAACCTGACTAGGTCTAGCGTGGAAAGCGGTTGCTGCAGCCCCTCCGCTACCCCATGCACGGGACCAACAGATAGCCAGTTGTGCTGCTTCTTCGATAATATTTGCAGGTAGATTCCGAGCATCATCAATGTCTCCAGCCAATTCTTGGGCTATTCGAAGACTTGTTACTCCCTCTGGCACAAATCCTATTGGATTTTCATCAGTAATTAGTCCATCACGCAGTCTCAAGGAACATGATGGTGCTCCGTGTAAATCAGCATGTATGTATAAATCAGTAGATTTCAGATATTTGCGCACAATGGTATCATTTCCTTTCGCATCTCTTCCACCTACGACTAGCCTGCCATCACTAAGAATTCCCCACCGATGCTTCTCAAACCAGAATCTCTTGCTTCTCTTTGCAATCCTAACTTTTCCAGCAGCAGCATCCTTCTTTCTACGAGCTTCTTCTTTTGCTGCAGCATTTTCAGTTCGCTCCAAAGCGGTGCGTGCCCCTTTCGCTTTATCTTTGAGCGTGCGAGCCTGCTCGAAGTACTGCTGCGCGTTTTGGTGAACTGATTTTTCAATGTGTAAAGTAACACTAGCACCGGGTTCATTGTCTTCATCAGGTAATCGTGCTAGAATGGTTCTTTTTGCAGGCTCAACACGGTCAATCCAGACAATTTCACCGGTTTTGGATTCTAGAGCCTGCCAACTATCTGCTTCAATAAACGAATTAACCTGACTTAGGAGATCATCTACATGTGTCCAATTGTCCTGAATGGACTTGGCCAGCTCCTGAGTCAGAACCGCTTGTGATTCAAAGCGTGTGATAGCAGATTTCTGTTGTTCTGCTCTTCGGTTGAGTTTGGCCCGCTGTTCTTCTTCATCTTCACCAGCCGCGGCTAATTTTTCTTCTTCACGTCTGATGTAAGCAATAGCATCATGAGTCCCAAATATTGCATCATATGCTCCTGAAAGGCTATCAATCTCAACCATTAGTTCAGTATTCATGAAAGGCAGTGCAATTGGAGAAAACTCCTCAATTTCAACACTTGCTGAGTCACGAGCCATTGGGTTGTCTGCAGCTTCTTTCCAGGCATCGAGGGATTTTATGTCAGTAAACCAGAGATAAGAACAATCTCCATTTGCTAATTCAGCGAGGAGTTTTTTCATTGAACCCCCCAAATCCTTACGCTGTTCTTCATCCAGACTGTTTGCAGGTTCATCTAACTCAATTCCAGCAGAAGTCGCGATTGCATTTCCATAGATTCGTCCAAGATTAACTCTAGCCGCCAGAGTTCGAATCAAGCTATGATCTGAAGAATCAAGAAGTTCATCCAGTTCTGCTTGGTTCAAGTTTCTAGGGTCAACAGTAGCTGGCGGCGGAGTATAATTTTCTCCACTTTTCAGAGACCTGCTAGCATATTTAGCATGAGTTAGTGGTTGAATAATGACATCCTTATCATCAAGAAGAAGAACATTACCATCACGGAATAATTCGATGATTAATTTCAATCGCCCTCTTCCATGCTCAAAGGTTAGAGATATTACCCTATCAAATCCTAATTGATTAACTTCAATCAGACGAGAATTAGAAAGATGTTTACGGAGTTTCATTGCAAAAGGTGAAGGATTTGTTGGCATTGGTCTATCTCGTTGAGATAGATAGATTCTTTTTCCACGAACAATAACCAGATCTGTAGACGGTTTTCCCTTCTGATTTAGTCGTAAAACAACCTGCTCGTAATGTGGTTGGTAGGCTTTTCTTGCACGTACCCCAATCATCCCTCGCAATTCGTCTACGATGCGTGCGACATCGAAGGAGGAGGACTGGGCTCGCATGTCTCTCGTATAGGAGGGCAAGCGTGCCCTTCATCAGACAATCGCTTGATAGGTGACGGCAGATGCCCGATGAACATGACAGACATGGGGGGCTTACGAATGGATGATGCACCCCCATTCGTGCATAATCCAGAGACTATGGGTGAAGCCGATATTGGTCTGCGGTGCTTTTGGTATCGTCCAATGTTCGAAAGACAAACAAATGAATTGAATGTTAATCCAAATTGGGGAATTCATTGTAATGCAGATATGCTCGCTGAGCAGGCAGCCATGATTGCCAACAAAATGAATGCTAATGGCATGGATGATGTTGAAATGCTGGCTTTAGATTTAGCATTTATTTTCGGATTTGACCATGAGTATTTCCATCATCGAGTTGATTCAGGAGTTACAGCACATTTGTTGAGATGTCATTCTCAAGATGGTCAAATCCCGTCTTTCTTCGGTGATTACGATGAATTTCATGATTCAATATCTACTCGTCGTGAAAGTCCTGAATGGTGGCTACTGACCGAAGAAACTCTTGCTAATGCACATATTGCCATGGATCCAACTCGTCTTGGAGGACTAAGAGATGCTTTCATTGAGTATGATTTACTTCCTGAACCAGGAGATAGGAATCGAGGCCCATATGCGCTTTGGCGACATGTAGCTGCCGATCCTTGGATTTTCCAATGCCTTTCACATCATACGTGGTTGCAAATATTGACTGGTGAGTTAGACCCTCTAGGAGTGATGGCTTCTATTGATGCAATAACACACGAAGGAGGTCTAGATGCTGCATTTGATGCATTAGTTGATACAATTGTTGAGGCTTGTGAGAAGAATCCAGTAGATGAGGACTCAATTCCAGACCGCGTCTTTGCTAAAGATGGCTCAGAACACTTGTTTGCTATGGGTGGTTTTGGCGATGGAATGTTACGCAGACTAAAGGTCCCAATCCATTTTCATGGTGGCGAAGGAAAAAGGATGGATAAGAGGTATGGCTCAGAGAATCCAGATTGGCCATATGCAATTATCGAGAATCTCTATGACAGACTTGGTAGGTTTGATGATGGCCCTGTCGATTCTTGGGGCTCAGATGACCCATTCTCACCGTCGGCCTAGTAATTCTCATCCTACGGATCTTTGAAAGTTTTCTATTAGAGGGATTGCGGCAGCCTCATGAGCAAATTGGTTGCTTTCAATTTCAATAAGGCTGCAATTAGGTATTTTCTTACTCAAGATGCCTGCATCATCGTGGTCATGCAATGTGTCAGAAGAGGCTCTTAAAACCCCCACAGGCGTTGTGACATTAGCAAAATCTAGAGCCATTTTGTAACGTCTGAATACTAGTGAACAGAGGCGTAGTCGTTTGGTGTCCGCAGCCAATAATGTACGTCTATATCTAATTCTTTGACCTTCTTCTTTCAGCCTTTTATCAAGATACCAGATGATGAATTTGACAAGACCCGAGTAAAATATAGTTGGAGCCGGAATTAATGGTCTAGCCCAGATGGGTGGTTTGAATGCTAAATTTGGTGAAAGAACAACTAGACTATTCAATTCTAATTCTCCAGATTGAAGACATTCGATCATTAGAGTTGCACCAAGGGAAGAACCCATCACGTCACATTCTTCTGCATTAACACCCAATTTCTTCAATACAAGTGGGATATCCGCTGCCATTCTTGGAATTTGGAATGTCTTTTTCGATATTTCTCCCTCAATCCTACAACTTCTCTTTTCCCTAGTTTCAATGTAGATTAAGGGTCTATGTTTCACCCATTCCGAAAGAATTGGAAACCAACCTTCGGGAATAGAGTTCCATCCTGGAATCATCACTAAATTTCTGGCCGATTGTGACTTTTCATTATCGGGCTTCCATTGTAATACTCGTAGATGAACTCCCGACTCAGTTTCTACGTGCAATTCGTTGCATGTTGCTCCCTCAAATTTTGGAGCCCCACTCCAATCTTTGATTGCAGACATGAGTATGCCAAAGAGTCGCCTCAATTAGAGCCGCGCTTCAAAGCGTCTAGTTTCTTCTGCGCTTCAATCATCGCAATCTCATGCTCGATTTCGTCAAGTTCATCTTCTTGTCTTGATTCACGTGCATTTGGTGCGAAGAGTTCTGGATTCTCTGTGTTTGTAGCCTCGAAGTAGTCTTTTGATTCTGCTCCCATTATCATTGCAACAAAGTTTGAGGGAATTTGACGAATGATTACATTCCAATTGCGAACTTTCGCATTGTATGCTTCTCTACGATCAGCTATCCTCTCATTCTGTTCGTCAATTTCTTCCTGAACATTAGCATAAAGTGGGCTTGCTGTCAAATCAGGGTGGTCTTCTGCTACCAAGGAAATCCTTGGAAGAATACTTGCCATCATTCCTTCAGCAGCATTAACCCCTGCGACATTTCCATTTTGTGATGCTGTTGCTGCTGCCATTCGTGCCTTAGCAAATTGCTCAAACAGGTCTTTTTCAACACCTTTGGCAAAGCCTTCAGCCGCGCGAGCCATGTTTCCTAAGGAATCATATCTTTCTTGTAGAACAACGTCAATATTTGACCATGCATTCTCAACTTCTTGCTCCATTACAATTAGACGATTGTAGGTGGCGAAAAACCACAAACCAATCAGAACAATAGAAACTATGACACCTATCAGTATCGGGTCCATGAAATTGCGTATAACCGGGGGGTATTGAACCTTGACCCAGCACATTTTTCCTTCAAATTACATTCCAAAGACCATTATCAGAAGAAATATTCCCTGATTTTTCTAGTGCAGTCAAATGTGAAATAGTCTGGTCTAAGGCTAGTGCTGGATGTGCATCGGGTGTATCTTCATAGGCCTCTTTAGCAATTGAATTCACATCGTTAAACCCACCTTTCACAGCATCAAGAACCCTTGAGTGCCGTGCCGTTCTGTGTTTGATATATCTTGTCAGAAGTTTTTCAGGATTGGCTACCAAAGGTCCATGTGCAGGGAATAGCAACGGGGGGGATAGTCTGCGAATTCTTTCAAGTCCTGTAAGATATTCATTCATGTCTCCATCTGAAGAAGGAACTAGTATGGTTCCAAACATTACTGCGTTGTCTCCACTGATAATTCCTGCATCACCAACCAAGCAGATATGTCCGGGACAGTGCCCTGGCGTTTCAATAACATTCCAGATAATTCCATCTAAATTTATTGTGCCACCTTCTTCTAAAACCTTGTCTGAATCACAATTAGGAATGAAATCTAGCGTTTCTTGACTAGCCCAAATTGGAGCCTGATAAAATTGAGAGATTGCTGAAAGGTTTCCTATATGATCCGGATGTTTATGTGTGAACACAGTAGCAATAATTTCACTTCCAGAATCATGAATTTCTGATACTTTATTTTCTAGAATTTTGAGAGATTCAGATGATTTAGCGGCCGGATCTACTAGAATCCGAGGGCCGCTGGGAACACCGAGAACGTAGCAATTAGTGTGTGTTGAGGGAGGTAGGGTAGTTGTTGGAAGTGGGACACACTCAACACCTGGTGCGAATTCGATTATGTGATATCCACTAGGTGGATTGATTGCAAGTGACTCGAATCCTAAATCTACAATGTCTCTAATCAGAGTGACTTGAGGTGGAGCTAATCTGATTTTATTTACCAACCAAGAATTTAGTAATTCATCAGGCTTCCACCATCTAAATTCATCAAATTCAGAAAGACCAGTTGGAAATGTTGGCTCCACTTTCGAGGAGCCTAAATTGACATGATAGAAAATATTTGAAAATCTAATCGGAGCAAGAGGCGGTGTGGTGCGCTGTGACACTATATTTGCTTCAAATCCACTAACTGATAGTTCTCCAGAGGAAACCAGTTTGGTCCATGCCGACTTATCTGAATTAACTAGATCTTGAAGATACTCTCCAACATGAAAAAATCCGCCATTCCCATCAGGAGCAATTCCTACTTCCTCAACCATCTCTCTTAGTAGTGCAATCATTGAAACTCGGTCTTCTCGTTCTGCTAACCAGTCTGGATTTTCCTCTGCTGCGGCTATGTCCACTCGACTAATTCCACCACCAGGGAATGCCCAGAAATCAGGAAATGCGGGTACCTCTGAAACTCGATGGCACAGTAGTATTTCGAGGCCTTCACCATATCCTCTACTGAGTACTGCAGCAGCCGATGGTCTCGGCTCAGCAACACTTCCTGTTGGGAGAACAACCCCCTCGGGCAACTCAGTCACAAACTCACGAGGGGGTTGTGGGCTTCAATACAGCCCTCACGTCAAACTCAAGACCCTCCTATCCGAGCGCCATTCATGTTTGAGACCGTTACTCTAGGTCACACCAATGTTGTGACAGGGCAGATGGAGCATGAAATTGAGATGCCAAGATTTGGTCTAGGAGTATGGCAGATGTCAGAAGGTGGAGAGTGTAGAAACGCAGTACTGCATGCAATTCAGTCCGGCTATCGCTTGATAGATACGGCTCGCGCATATTCTAATGAAACTGAGACGGGTGAGGCAATTAGAGAAAGTGGAATTCCACGAGATGAAATCTTCGTGGTTACTAAATTACGTCGAACTCATGCAGTAAGTTATGAGTCTGCGTTGGAAAATTGTCGTAGCAGCCTCGATATGCTTGGTCTAGACAGTATTGATCTGTATCTTGTCCACGCTCCTCCAGAAGATATCGAAGCAAGAGCCAGTGTTTGGAAAGGTATGGAAGAGTGTCTTGCACGAGGTTGGACTCGAGCAATAGGTGTGAGTAACTATGGTGCACATCACCTTGATGATATGCGAGCCTACGCTACCATCCTTCCATCTGTGAATCAGGTCGAATTACACCCGTGGAATCAACGACCTGCCCTTCGCGCGGCTACTGAAGGAATTGGAGCAAAAGTCATGGCTTATTCACCGCTGGCGCGCGGACATAAATTGGATTGTGACAGCCTCTCCCAAATATCGTATTCCGTAGACTGCACTCCTGCTCAAGCCGCAATTAAATGGGTATATGATACAGGATCGATTACTATTCCTAAATCGAGCAATCCGGTTCGCATTGATGAGAATTTGGCTAGCCTTTCAATTGATCTTAGTGGAACTGAGAAGTCTTTTGCAAGAATGGAAGAGGTCTATGTTTCTGGATGGAATCCAACTGCAGAACCTTGAGGTTAGAATATGAGAGACCCTGAGACTATTGAAGAGGAATTAGCTCTCTTTGCCGAGGCTATTGAGGCGGGAATAGATCCGTTTCCTGAACCTAAGAAACCGACACCTTGGGCGAAATATGCAACGGCTTGGTTCATGATTATCCTGATGATTTCCTTCGCATCAAAAATTCTCAGCCGCGCTCTACCATGATTATTGGTAGTCCCTCCCGGATTTGAACCAGGGTCATGGCATCCAGAGTGCCATATGATGGACCGCTACACTAAGGGACTAGCGACCCACCGAGCAGGGTTCTCTATTTCAACAAAACCGCTTAACTTGTCCTTTGGTTCAAAGGCCTCAAACGCGGAATGAATTGTTTATTTCCTCTAATACATCCTTACTAGGTCGCATTTCATTTTCTGCAAGATCGATGAGTGGTGTTTCAGTTAGATCAAGGGCCTCATCTGCGGTTTTCATTTCCGAATCGTAATGTAACAGACCAGTCACGTGTCTGTTTTCCTTCTCCGCTTCGTGAATGGCTGCAAGAGCCGCGACTGCATCACTCGGGTCGTGGTCATCTCCAATTGTTTCAAGTCGTAGTGTTGAGCCATCGAAGAGTTTGATATCTTGGAATTCACCTTCAGGAATTTCTACCTCTTCAACAGGAGTGAAGTGAGGAATGTAATCTACTGAATGTAATTCATCATCATTGGCTTTGACATAGTTGTATGATCTGTAAGATTCATCATTATTTGCGAAGGTAACACATGGAGAAATGACATCTATTACAGCCATTCCTTTGTGTGATAGTGCGGCCCTCATTAGTGCAGTGAGTTGTTTCTTACTTCCAGAGAAAGATCGTGCTACAAATCCGCATCCAAGGTTAATAGCCATCTTACAGAGGTCAATTGGAGGATTCTCATTGGTGGTTCCTTTCTTTTTCTTCGATCCTTTTTCTACTGTTGCTGAGTACTGACCCTTGGTGAGTCCGTATACACCATTGTTTTCGATAATGTAGACCATATTCAGATTTCTTCTAATCGCGTGAACAAATTGTCCTATTCCAATTGAAGCGGTATCACCGTCACCCGATACTCCAATGAATGTGAGGTCCTTGTTGACCATATTTGCTCCAGTAGTTACGGAAGGCATTCTTCCATGAACTGTGTTGAACCCGTGGGACTTGCCTAGGAAATATGCAGGGGTCTTGGATGAGCAGCCAATCCCACTCATCTTGGCAATAGTTTCGGGCGCGATTCCATTTTCCCAAGCCGCCTGAATGATGACGTTCGAAATCTGATCGTGTCCACAACCAGGACATAGAGAAGACTTGCCTCCGGTATAATCACCCTTAGGCAAGTCAATGATATTGAGTTGAATAGGTCTGATACTCATGCCTTCACCTCTTGTGTTGCTCCAAGTGTTTCTAGTATCATATCCGCATACACTTGTGCTCGAGGTGGCAATCCATCACTATATGCTACACAATGCATTTTGTTGAGTAAATCAGTCGGCATTTCTTTTCGTAGAATACCGTATAGTTGACCATCTCTATTTACTTCAAGAACAATAGTTTGGTCATGTTCCTCTACGAATTTTTCAACTTCTGAATGATATGGTAAGGCACGAACTCTACAGGTACTAACCTTGATTCCAGTAGCCTCAAGGATGTCATCAATCTCTTTGATTGTGTTCTCAACCGAACCGTAGTAGACAACTCCAATTTGCCTTTCTTCCTCATTACGAATAATAGGTGCTGGAAGAAGATCTCGAGCACCATCGATTTTTCGCTTCAGTCGAGAGACTGTTGCATGGTAGACTGCCGGGTCCTCCGAATAGACACCATCTTCATCATGACCTGTGCCTCGGTAAAGAATTGGTTCAAGCCCGCTTCCAGGTAGTGTTCTGTATGGTATTCCATCACCATCAACATCTCGGTAACGTCCGAAGTTTTCGATAGCATCGAGTTCCTCTTGTGTGCGCAATACCTTTCCTCGGTCAAGTGGGAGTTCAGGATACTCAAACCCTGCTGTGACCCACTGGTTCATCCCTAAATCTAGGTCGCTGAATCCAAAGACGAGAGTCTGAAATCTCTCAGCGTAATCAAAGGCTTTCCATCCATATTCGAAGCATTCGTTGACCGTTCCAGGAATCAAGACGATATGTTGAGTATCACCATGGCTTGCCTCGTATAGTAAGGTCAAGTCTCCTTGCTGAGTACGAGTGGGTAGTCCTGTTGAAGGACCAACCCGATTGACATCCCAAATCACTCCAGGTACTTCTGCAAAGTATGCAAGTCCAATGAATTCTGACATTAGAGAAATTCCAGGCCCACTAGTACAGGTCATACCTCGGCCACCGGCCCATCCTGCTCCAATCACCATTCCAGCAGCTGCTAACTCATCTTCAGCCTGAATGACTGCACAGGTAGCACCTCCGTCATCCCCAGTTCGTATTTTCGGAATCCAACTGATTATAGATTCAGCAATCGATGAAGATGGTGTGATTGGATACCAAGAAAGCATGTTAACTCCACCGAATATACAACCTAGCGCAGTAGCCTCGTTGCCATCGATTAGGTATGTATTTGGATTCTTATCTCGAGCCTCAACTACATGTCCAATATTGCAGTCCCAATTCTCTCTAGCAAATGTTCGGCCTTCCTCGATGGCCTGCATATTGAGTTCAATCGCCTTTTCCTTGCCTTTGAATTGCTGAGAAACCGCTGAATGAATTGCCTCAGAATCAATACCAAGAATTTCTGCTAAACCACCTACATAGTACATATTTGCCATCAATCGAGCGAGTTTAGGATTTATCGAACGAGCCATTTTTGTCATTGGCATGCCAAGAACAGTGCAGTCATCCCGTTCGATTGGAAGTTTGACATCTTGATTGTAGATAATTACAGTTCCTGATTCGGCCTTTTCTACATCTGCCACCCATGTGTCTTTATTCATCACAATCTGAATGTGAGTCTTGTCACCTGGGGCCTGATAACCAGCGTCACTAGCACGGATAATGTACCATGTTGGAAGGCCCGAAATATTACTTGGAAAGAGGTTTTTCCCACTTACGGGAACTCCCATTTCAAACATAGAGTGTAGTAGAATTAAGTTCGCCGATTGAGAACCTGTTCCATTTGCAGTTGCGATATTGACTGTGAAATCATTGACGATCTGAGTCATCGTTTTCGGTGTCTCCAGGGGGTCTGAATGCACAGGCATGGTACTTGTGCAACCTGCTGCGAGCGAATTATGGTCTTAGCCGTTCCCGTCTGATAATTCCTCATTGAGTGAGGATTTGCTATCCGTTGCGGTTTTCAAGGGGTGGGTGGTCGCGAACCTCATGCCTCCGCTACCGAGCGACTTGCAAGCCGCCCTAGATAAGGCCCAGAAATTAGTTGAATCTGGCGATTCAGAAATGGCTCTCGGGGTGCTGCGAGATACTGCATGGGATGCGACAAAAACTAATTCTCACAAGGCCCGTGTACTTTCTGCGGCTGCTGATGCTTACATTGCTCGCGGAGAGAGTGAACCAGCCAACCGGAAAAAGCATTGGCAGAGTGCACACAAGAATTACCAAAAGTCATTGAAATTGGAGTCCAGCAATAAGGATACTCGAAGAAACATGAACCGTTTAGCCTCTATGATGGATGAGCAAGCAATTTCTCTTGGTTCAGGCTTTCAGATAATGGATGATGGTAGCCCAACCCCATTAGGTGTATTTGCAATTATAGCAGCTTTAATGGTCTTCCTCGTGGCTTTCAAGTACACCGGAGGATTTCTTGAACAATCCTCTAATTCGTCCTCCTATGAGGTTACAATGACAGTTTCTTATGTTCACCCTGATGACCCTAACAACCGCGTCGAAGGAACAATCGTCATAGAATTGTATCCCGATGATGCCCCAACACATGTTGAGAACTTCCTTTCACATGTCGATGACTCCCGTTATGAATCGACTGTTTTCCATCGTGTTATTGATGGATTTATGATTCAAGGTGGAGATATTGACAATCGTGGCGGTAGTGGTGGTTATGCAGCGAACTTCTATGGATATTGTAATGGTCAAGATTCTGTTGATGACACTTGTGGTGGTTCTGGACAAGATGCTTGGACCATCCCTGATGAGGCTGATAACGGTCTATTGCACAGCCCTGGTGCGCTTGCCATGGCCAAGACGTCCGCTGAGAATACAGGTGGTAGCCAATTTTACATCGTTCCGTCAGACAGTACACCAAGCCATCTCGATGGCATACACACTGTGTTCGGAAAGGTAGTTTCGGGACAAGATGTGGTCGATGCTATCAGCGAGGTTGATACTCCTAACTCCACACCGCAAAATGATGGTAGTGGGGATACTCCAATCGAGAATGTTCGTTTGATTAGTGTCACTCGCAATTGATTGTGGCTGAGATAGCGCACTTGCGCTTGTTCCTTTTGTGGACTAAGGTTCATGGAGGGAGCCCTCGCCGGTCGTAATGCGGGTGTTGCAATGAACGAGGGTGGAGGCTTCAATTCAATTGCTAATTTTGAGAAGCAAGATGGCACTTTTTCCAAATATCACGCACTTTCTGTTTTAGAAAAAGAAGGCATCTGTAGACTAGACGAACTACCGTTCACAATCCGATTATTGCTTGAAGCAGCTCTGCGAAAGTGTGATGGATTTCTAGTTACTAAAGACGATGTCAAACGCATTGCATCTTGGTCTCCAACCATGACTCCTGAAGAGATTCCATTCGCTCCTAGTAGAGTGATTCTTCAGGATTTCACAGGGGTTCCAGCAGTTGTTGATATTGCTGCACTAAGAGATGCTATGGTCGAATTAGGTGGCGACCCAGAGAAGGTCAACCCCCAAGTTCCTGTTGATCTTGTAATCGATCATTCAGTGCAGGTCGATGTTTCTGGTCTATTTCCAGATGCACGCGAGAAAAACTTGGAAATTGAGTACAAGCGAAATATGGAAAGATATCAATTCCTCAAATGGGGACAACAGAGCCTTGACAATTTCCGAGCAGTACCTCCTGGACGAGGAATTGTTCATCAGGTGAATCTTGAATGGATTGCTAGTGTGGCTCGAGAGAATGAAGGAGTTTGGCTTCCTGATACATTGGTCGGTACTGACAGCCATACTACGATGATTAACGGACTTGGCGTTCTTGGATGGGGCGTTGGGGGGATTGAAGCAGAGGCTGTAATGCTAGGTCAGCCAATTTACATGCTACTTCCCGAAGTTTGTGGTTTCGAATTGACTGGTTCTCTGAATCCAGGAGTCACAGCAACTGATATGACCTTGAGAATTGTTGAGATGCTTCGTCAACACGGTGTGGTTGGTAAATTTGTTGAATTCTATGGCGGAGGTCTTGCTAATCTAAGCCTTCCAGATAGAGCAACAATAGCAAACATGGCCCCTGAATATGGGGCTACTTGTGGTTTCTTCCCAGTCGATGAAACTACTCTCCAGTATATGCGCCTCTCAGGTCGAGATGAGAGCCATGTTGAGAATGTCAAGCGCTATTTGTCAGCTCAAGGACTTTTCTTTGATTCAAATTCAACAACACCAAAATACACCTCAAATTTATCTCTAGATTTGTCAACAGTCGAGCCCGCTCTTGCAGGACCTAAGCGGCCACAGGATCGAGTTTCTCTTTCAGACATGAAGTCACACTGGAGGGAGAGTCTGAATGCTCCAGTCGGTCACAGCGGCCATGGTGTTGACTCTTCAAATAATGATGATTCTGCTGCTGTCGAGGGTCGCGGTGTAGAACTTAAACACGGAGATCTTGTAATCGCAGCAATCACCAGTTGTACCAACACTAGTAATCCAAGTGTCATGATTGCAGCTGGACTATTGGCTCGAAATGCACGTGCTGCTGGTCTGTCGATTGCCCCATGTGTTAAGCCAAGTTTAGCGCCCGGTTCAAGAGTAGTAACGGAATATTTTGATGCGGCTGATTTAACAAAAGATCTCGATGCACTTGGATTCAGTGTTGTAGGATATGGTTGTACTACTTGTATTGGAAACTCGGGGCCTCTAGATTCTGATGTCGAGGCTGCAATAGATTCAGGGAATCTCATTGTTAGCAGTGTTATTTCAGGGAATCGTAACTTTGAGGGCCGAATTCATCAGAAAGTCAAGGCCAATTACTTGGCTAGCCCTCCTCTTGTGGTGGCTTATGCGATTGCAGGAACTCTAGATATTGACTTCGCTTCAGACCCATTAGGGCATGATTCCGAGGGTGCACCTGTGATGCTTGCAGATATTTGGCCTTCTGATGAGAAAATCAAATCTACAATGGAGTCTGCAATCAGTCCAGAGATATTTAGGAAAAGATATTCTGACATTCTTGAAGAACCAAAATGGGATGCTGTTGAGAGTAGCCAAAGTGCATTATATCCTTGGGCTGATGAATCAACTTATGTCAGATTACCATCTTTCTTTGAAGGAATTAAAGCCGAACCTGAATCTATTGAACCAGTTGTTGGAGCCCGAGTCCTTCTAAAGTTTGGAGACTCGGTTACAACTGACCATATCAGTCCAGCAGGTGCATTTCCTCATCATGGCCCAGCCGGTCAATATCTGGTATCCAAGGGAGTTGAGCCACGTGATTTCAATTCCTTTGGTAGTCGTCGAGGCAATCACGAAGTTATGATGCGAGGAACCTTCGCTAATGTTCGAATTCGCAATCAAATCGCCCCCGGAACCGAGGGTGGATTCACAACATATTTTCCAACAAATGAGGTGACATCAGTATTTGATGCTAGTATGAGATATCAAGAAGTTGGTACACCCTTAGTGGTTCTTGCAGGAACTCAGTATGGGACTGGCAGTAGTAGAGATTGGGCCGCCAAGGGGACCTTGTTACTCGGTGTGAAGGCGGTTATTGCTACTTCGTTCGAGAGAATACATCGCTCAAATTTAGTTGGTATGGGCGTACTTCCGCTAACATTCCCCGATGGAGAGAATGCTGACTCACTTGGATTGGATGGAAGCGAATCATTTGATATTCCTTCACATGCTAATTTGGAACCACTTTCGAGCATTACTGTGACGGCTACAAAGCAAAGTGGTGAGACTGTCGAATTTGAAGCAACAGTTCGTCTAGATACGCCTGTTGAAGTGGATTATTATCGAAATGGAGGCATTCTCCAGACCGTTCTTCGCAATCTTGCTCAATACTGAAGTTCAAATCATTAGACGCAGTGGGTGAATACGTGACAGACGAAGACAACATCCGTTTCTCGTTCCGCTCAAATGAGCATGATGTCGAGATAGTCATCCAAGGCCCTCCATCTTGGGTCAATCTTTACCGGGAAAGAATTGGTATGGAAGGGGACATCGGATTTGTCCAAGAAGTTTCAAATCGTGATATTGGAAGTGGTGATGAACAACTATCGGGGAAGGTGGCTAAATTACCAGGACCACCTCCAGATCCTAGCCGATTACCCTCTGTTGTTAGAATCGTAGGGGAATTAGACGTCCTCGCCGGAATGGAAAATATAGGTGTACCCGATAGAACAGAACCTGACCTGTCTGAAATCAGCATATTTCTAGACGAATTGGAGGAGAATCCAGAACCTCTATCCGACAATATCTCAGGTGATCCTTATGCTGAAGCTTGGATTCAATTAGTGATGACTCTCGTTGTAAGAGAACACGGTCACACATCTCTACCAGTTGGCTCAATTGAAGCCCTTTTAGGTGATCGAATTAACCGTACAGGAACCGATTTGCAGATGTTTTTGGATAGGCTCTGGCTATTAGGTAAATTAGAGCGAATTCATGGTGGAATTGAAACACAATATGCACCTAATCCTAGTTGGTTAGAGTCACATTGATTTAGAAAATTCATCAATAACTATCGTGGTTCCTATTGTGGGTAATTGTGCCCTTTCTCACAACAACTCCTAAGGAGTTGCGTCAATCACTACGGGCGAAGGCATAAGAGATAAATGAAATTCGCGTAAGCATGATGTCCACCGCAAAGAACACTACAAGAACCTCTCGAGAAGGTCGAATATCACTTCTTCTCGTAATGTTAATGTTGAGCTCACCGATGCTTTCGCTAGTACCAGCAGCATCGGCTTCACACATTACTCAGTATGCAGTACAGAGAGACCCATCGTACATTACGATCGGTGATTTGGACTGCGACGGTGACAATGATATCGCTGCAGCGAGTTCTATGGGTCACTTCATCAGTGCATTGTATAATGATGGAAACGGAGGCTTTGGGGACAGGCAGGACGTTTTCATTTCGAACAATGATTCACACCGAGCAGGATTCCGTGATACAGCGGACGGAACTCGGGTTTTCATCGATGACGTCGATGGAGATGGAACTAATGATCTGATTTACTATCAACAAAATATACGATTTGTGGGTGGGCCTCATGTTCCCGGAAATTTGACTGTACTTTGGGGAAGCTGTTCTGATAGGGTCAATGCTTGGGACTCTTCTGATCCTATTACCATCAATAATCCCTATCTTACGGATATGGATGTAGGTGATATCGATGGCGATGGAGATGCCGACATAGTGATGAATGTCATGGACGCAGGTGCTACTAACAATTTCATTAGTATTTTCAAGGGTCCAGATCCAGCTCAGATAACTAATCAACAGACAATACCAGTTCCTCTTACCAGTGGAATGTATACCAATCTCTTGCTAGGTCATTGGGGCGAAGATGTTGTTGGTGGAGGAATTCCTGGTGGGGTAGGAGATTGTGAGGATCTTGATATATGGCTACTCAGAACTCCTCCTTACAATGTAGGAGTTGGATACTCAGCAGGACATTACGACAACATGACAGTCCTTGAGTACGATTGTACTCTTGGAACATATCCTAACCCTCTAGATGCAACCGCTAGTGGTGTTCATAATTTCAAACTCGATGCAGAACACAACTATCCTTTGTATGGAATTGACATAGCAGATACTGATGATGATACAGAAGTAGATTTGATTGCTGCTGTTGATGGAATTACTGGAAACATTTCCTATGCAACTAAATCAGGTAGTTCTTGGAATACTCAGAACTATGTTCATTTGGGTGACTATCTAGGTGCTTCAATCACTATCTCAGATGTTAACCGTGATGGAAACGTTGATTTCTTCGTTCCAACAGAAGTTACACTAACTCGTCTGCAAGACTCAAGTGCTCAAAACCAAACCTACCTACTGGTAGACAACCTACGAGAGATTAACACAGTGGAGATTATTCTCGCTAACCCAAGTGGGACTGGATATCTCTCGTCCCTGTCCTTCAATGTAGGCCGCCGTCCAACAATGGCCGTACCTGGTCAATTAGCCGGTGGCGATGACAGTGCGTTTGAGATTGCTATCGGTCAGAGAGACCGCTCTTACCGATTCGCCAACAGTGCTATGTGGCTAGACACACAAGGTTGGGCAGGAGCAGGTGATTTCCTTTCCGTTCTTTCATTGGATAATCAAGACGTAGGAATCACTGAGGTTTCGATAGCACCTGCTGCCTATGATCCTGCAACTGGACAAGCGATGATAGGGGAAGGTAATCGATTCGTGAATTTAACAGTAAAGAATACTGGACTGAATCCAATAAGTGGTTCAATTAATGTGGATCTTGAAGTCAAGGAAGTAATTGGTGGAATCGACACCCTAGTCTATTCTAACGACTTTGAGGGCAACATTGACAATGCTAACTGTGCATCATGTACTCTTACTTCTAAATCATACACAGGAGAATATGGTTCAGGTTCTTCTTCATGGCATGAGGAATGGAATGCCACAGTCGATTCAAATGGTTCAGCAACTGATGGTTGGTGGGAAGCTGATTCTAATCCTACCACATATATGTGGGCTGGAATGGACCATAATGGTGAAGACAACGATTCTGGATATTACAACAATATGGATGAAGCATTCATCATTGAAAATGTGGATTTAACAGGTTCAGATGCAGCATACCTAGATTTGGATTTAATGTGCAGTGCAGCATTTTTCGAACTATATCTTGCAGAACAATACTCAGTTGTTGAGAGGTGGTTGTATGAGGATTCTTGTGGTATTGAGGTATGGAGCGATGGTAATGGATGGGAACAAGTATTTTTCACAGGTGGATGGGATAACGAACGATATTTCCGTCTGTATACCCTTGGTCAAGACCCTGAATACAACACCTACAACGGTAATTTCTACACTAACACAGCAAGTGGTTGGCTCAATTTCAGTGGTGACAACGCAATTGATCTGACTAGATATGCGGGCGAGATTGTAGATATCCGATTCCGTTTCCGTAGTGGCTTAATGGGTAGCGTAGGCCCAGATGGGTCCTCTCAAGATACTGGCCTCGATGGATTTGCTTTCGATAACATTTCAATTCGCAAAACAGATGTGCAATTTGGAAGTCAGGAGACCATTAGTCAGCAACTAACCTTCTCCAACATGGCTGCAGGTGCTACTGAAGAGGTCTCCCTAACTGCAGATTTTATTGATAACACGACTTACTACATCAAGACGGCTCTAACAAATCCGTCAGGATTTGACAATGCTGATGACACCAATGATGAAGTAAAGTTCCAAATTACTGTGAAGAATCTCTTTGATCCTGGTGTAGCAGAGGAACCTTGGGTCAGTCTTGAAAATGGTCTGAAATATGCTTCAGGGGACCGTGACATTGAGATCCGCGTACAGAATTATGGAAACACAATAACTGATTTCAGATTAGAAACTAAGATTCAGAATGCTCTACCTGATTTGGTTGCGATTGAGGATTTCTCTGGTTTAGAACCAATGTGGAGTGATGATGGCAATGAGAATGGTTCACGGCTTGATGATACAAGTGGTGACCATCCAATGCTACCTCAAAGTCGAGGTGTCTTCAATTCTCATGCTTATTGGCTTGGGGATCCAGATACTGGATATGGTGACGAGTGGAATGAAACCTTGAGTCTTGAGCCTGTCCAGATTGCTACTGGTGGCGACTTCACTTACCTTTCATTCGATTACTTTGCAGAAGGAGATTATCTATCGGACAGTGAGGGTAATATCCTTGCAATTAGGGATGCCGCCAACCTTGAGGTTCAATGGTCAAAGGGTGGTGAATTATTCACAGGGAATGTTTGGGGTAGTTGGACTGACTTAAACGAAAATGGTATTCGTCCATTCGAAGCCTGTGAGGATTTCGATCAAAATGGAAGATATGACGAGGTTGAATACTTCGGTGATCACTCCGACAGATATGAATCAGTGGTTTGGTTTGACTCAGAGAGCCTTGTTAAATCCGTAATTGTCGACTTTACTCACATCACTCTGCTGAATCAAACCTCAAACAGTAGTTTTGACTGGAATGTAGAATGTACTGATCTTTCAGGTTCTGAGGTTACTCTAACTTGGAGGTTCCAATCAAATGGAGATGGAGTCAATGGAAACGCAGGTCTAGCAGGCTTCGCAATTGATAATATTAGATTTGATGAATTTACTTTCGAGAACGATGGAACTTACTTCAATAATGTCAGTGGCTTAGATGCTGCTGAGAAGGAAAAGGTTACAGTTGCAACGCATGATTTCCAGGCCGGAATTTATCGTATAGATTCAACAACTCTTTTCGACAACGATATTGAAGGAACTTCCTGGTATAATATGTCTGAAATTACCACTGCAAATAACCATACTCAGATTATCTTCAGTATTGCAAGTGCTGATATCACCCTGATGCAACCTGATATCCTTGATTGCGTCTCTGATATCACATACAAGTGTGTATACTCGATAGATGATTCTTCAGAACACAGTTTCTCAGTTCCTTTGCTTAACGGTGTTATTGCAGGTGAATATGAATTAAGTATGAAGATTGTAGATATGACTACTGGACAAACCGTGTTTGAGGGAGCCGATGATAACTCACCTCACGAACTTGACCCACACCAGAGGGATTGGGCGAATTGGAGCAGTCCATATTCAGACTGGTACGATGGTCATGAGTACAATATTAGCTTCTTTGCTACATTAACTGAGGACGGAGAACGTTCAGGAAATGATCGATATTTCGAGATTGAATTCTTTGACACCATTGATGTCGCCATCCTCTCGAATCCAACAGATCAGAATCGACTCCAAAGAGTAAAACAAGACCTAGAGTCAATGGGCATGTCTTACACCCAATTGTCTGTGAGTGATTGGGAGCGCTACGCGACTGAAGATTGGCTAGACCACTATGAGAAGATTCTACTACCTTGGCAGACTGA